>Ga0315900_10002308_pt1 | contig 29388 bp, 23 predicted proteins | sample LakEriMetagenome_FD_203521 | JGI IMG/M metagenome (GOLD analysis project Ga0315900, IMG submission 203521) | Freshwater fungal communities from buoy surface, Lake Erie, Ohio, United States - Buoy 12 MA114 | ecosystem: Environmental > Aquatic > Freshwater > Lake > Lake biofilm | place: USA: Lake...
CTGCAAGGACGCCGACGGCAGGGACCTGGAGGAGCAGTTCGCCCCCGAGCGCATCCGCCGCATGAACGAGGTCAACAAGCGTTTCGCAGACGCCGGCCTCACCGTGGTCCATGAAAACTGCATGAACTGGGGCGGCATGAGCCCCACTTATGTGAAGCGCATGGCCGAGGCCGTCCCGGGCATGAAATGGGTCTTCGACACCGGCAACCCGGTCTTCATCGACGACCGCGACCGCCCCGGCCACAAGCAGGATTCCTGGGAGATGTATCAGGCCATCAAGCCCTTCATGGCCCACGTCCACGTCAAGGACGGCATCTGGGACAAGGCCAAGAACGACGCCGTCTACACCTTCCCCGGCGAGGGCGAAGGCCAGACCGAGCGCATCATGAAGGACCTCGTGGAAACCGGCTACCAGGGCTACATCAGCATCGAACCCCACGTCGCCGTGGTCTTCCACGGAGCCGGGGCGGCGGATGACCTCAGCCCCGAGCAGAAAGCCAGGGAGCAGTATGACAGCTATGTGAAATACGGCCGCATGCTGGAAGCCATGCTGAAAAAGCTGGGAGCCAAGCTCGGCTAATCCGCCTTCGACTGCCCCACAGTTTCCAAGGCCATGGTCGGCGCTACCGACCATGGCCTTTTCATTTTCACCCTCAGTTCAGCTACTTTTAAAGCCGACAACGACCGAAGGATCTTAAAATAGACCAAAAAGCACACATTTTCAGGATGCCGCTGGCCAAAAATTGGCACATTTGCCTTAAAATCACCAAACTTCACCTTGCTGTTTTGCATTTTAACCGCACTTTCACTCCGAAATCGCAATTTTCACCTCAAAGCTTATGAACCCACCCAAAATGGACGGCGCTCAAGCCCTCATCAAAACCCTCGCCGACCTCGGCATCGAATATGTCTTCGGTTATTCCGGCGGAGCGGCCATTCCGATCTTTGATGCCCTCCAGACCGTGAAGACGGACATGAAGTTCATCCTGGTCCGCCACGAGCAGGGAGCGGTTCACATGGCCGACGGTTACGCCCGTGCCACCGGCAAGCCGGCCGTCGTCCTGGTCACCTCCGGCCCCGGCGCCGGCAACACCGTCACCGGCATCATGACCGCCCAGATGGACAGTGTCCCGATGATCATCCTCTGCGGCCAGCAGGTCACCTGGATGCTTGGAAAGGATGCCTTCCAGGAGGCGGACATCTTCAACATCACGTCCCCGGTCGTGAAGCACAACTTCCTGGTCAAAAGCTCGAACGCGCTGCCGCGCATCGCCCGTGAGGCCTACCACATCGCCACCACCGGCCGCCCCGGCCCGGTGCTCATCGACATCCCGAAGGACATCAGCCAGGGGGCCTTCACCGGCACCTTCGACGAGCCGATGGACCTGCCCGGCTACCATCCCGAGGACAACTTCAAGATCGACCAGGCCGGCATCAAGGAAGCCGCCCGGCTGCTCGCCGCCGCGAAGCGTCCGGTCATCCTCGCCGGCCAGGGAGCGATGATCGCCCGCGCCGACAAGGAGCTCATGACCCTCGCCGAGACCCTCGGCTGCCCGGTCACCACCACCCTGCTCGGCAAGGGGGTCTTCCCGGAGACGCACCCGCTCTCCCTCGGCATGCTCGGCATGCACGGCACCGCCTACGCCAACAAGGCCATGGTCGAGGCCGACCTCATCTTCAACGTCGGCTCCCGCTTCGACGACCGCATCATCGGCAAGCCGCACATGTTCGGCCGCAACGCCAAGATCATCCACATCGACATCGACGCCGCCGAGTTCAACAAGATGATCCAGGTGGACATTGCGATCAAGGGTGACGCGAAAGCCGCCCTGCGCGACCTGCTGCCCCACATTGAAAAGCTGCCCACCGAGGACTGGCTCGCCCATCTCGACGGCTACAAGAAGAAGTTCCCCCTCACCTACAAGAAGCAGGGCGGCCTGCGCATGCAGCAGGTCATCGACGAGCTGTACACGCTCACCCAGGGCAAGGCCATCGTCACCACCGACGTCGGCCAGCACCAGATGTGGGCCGCGCAGTTCTACAAAAACGACGAGAGCTACCACTGGCTCAGTTCCGGCGGCGCCGGCACGATGGGCTTCGGCTTCCCCGCGGCCATCGGCGCCCAGCTCGCCTGCCCGGACAAGCTCGTGGTCGCCATCGCCGGTGACGGCGGCTTCCAGATGACCTTGTTTGAGCTCGCCACCGCCGCGATCCACAAGCTGCCCATCAAGATCCTCATCCTGAACAACAGCTACCTCGGCATGGTCCGCCAGTGGCAGGAGCTCTTCTTCGAGAACCGCGAGAGCGGCGTTGACCTCATCGGCAACCCTGACTTCGTGAAGCTCGGCGAAGCCTACGGCATCAAGGGCTGGCACATCCGCCGCCCCGCCGATGTCGAGCGCATCCTCCAGCAGGCCCTCGATTACAACGACGGCCCCTGCATCATCGAGGCCGAGTGCATCAAGGCCGAAAACGTCTTCCCGATGATCCCCGCCGGGGCCGCGCTCGAAGACATGATCCTCGAGGCTCCCAAGCACAAGATGGAAAAACCCACCGGTTCGACCTGATCGAAGGGAGGGCGGAAGCTCCTGTCCGCCTCTTTGCACGGCCCGATGAAAACCAACCGCATCATCCAAGGCGACGCGTTCGCGGAACTGAAAAAACTCCCCGATTCCGTCGCCCAGGCCGTCATTGCCGATCCTCCCTACTTCAACGTTCTCGAAGATGAATCCTGGGACACCCAATGGAAGTCAGCCACCGCTTACGTCGCCTGGTGCGAAAAGTGGGTCGCCGAAGCCATGCGCGTCCTGCGCGAGGACGGCCTCTGCTTCATCTTCGGCCAGCTAGGCAAGCGCGAGCACACCTTCATTCACCTCATGTCACGCCTCGCCCTCCAGCACCGGTATCACGATCTCATCATCTGGGATCGTGCCGTGGGCTACAACGAGCGCCGTGACAGCTTCACGCCGCAGTACGAGATGATTCTCGTCCTGCGCAGGGGGGACGAGGTGAAGTTCAACAAGGACGCCGTGCGCATCCCCTACGATGCCGCCACCATCCAGGCCTACATGCGGGACCCCCGCTACAAGGACAAAAAGGCGCGCAGGAACCATCTGGAGGCCGGCAAGTTCGCGACAAACATCCTGCGCATCCCTAGCCTGAAGGGGCTTTCCAAGGAAAAGTGTGGCCATCCCTCGCAGAAGCCCCTCGGCCTCATCGAAAAGCTCATCGAGAGCAGCACCGATACCGATGACCTCGTCATCGACCCCTTTCTCGGCTCCGGCACCACCGCCGCCGCCGCCCAGAAGCTAAAGCGCCGCTGGCTCGGCATCGAAAAGGACGCCGGCTATCTCAAGATCGCCCGCGCCCGCCTCAAGACTCCGACTTCCAAATCCAAAAACTAATCCGACACGACCATGAGCGACAAAATCAGCGCCACCACCGACAAGAAGCCCGCCCCCCAGGCGGACATCATCAACATCCACACCCTCAGCGTCATGGTGAACAACCAGCCCGGCGTCCTCGGCCGCATCTGCGCCGTCTTCAGCCGCCGCGGCTTCAACATCGAGTCCCTCGTTGTCTCCCAGACCCGTGACCCACGCTTCAGCCGCATGACCATCGGCATCAGCGGCCATCCCGAGGGCCTGCACCAGATCATCATGCAGGTGAACAAGCTCATCGACGTCATACACTGCGTCGAGCACACCGACCGCGACGCCGTCGCCAAGGAGCTGGTTCTCATCAAGGTCGCCAGCGGCGCCGCCGAACGCACGGAGATCCTCCAGATCATCGAGCATTACGCCGGCAAGACCGTTGACCTCCAGGATGACAGCCTCATCGCCATGATCACCGGCAACACCGACAAGCTCGACGCCGCCGTCCGCCTGCTGGGCAAGTTCGACATCGTCGAGACCGTCCGCACCGGCAAGGTCGTCATGGCCCGCGGCCTCACCGAAACCTGATCGACAAAACAGGACGGAGGGCGCCGCCCAAAGCCTCGAGCTTCAAAAACCCATGCCCCGTTCCATCCAGGAACGGGGCTTTTTGATGCCTGAAGCAGCCCGGGCTCAGAGTTCCTTGATGGAGATGTTGCGGAACTGGATAAGGCTGGAGGCCGGGGAAAGCTCGCCCGTCTTCGGGTTTTTGCCGCCGTGATGCTGCAGCCCCAGCCGTCCCATGGCAGGCACTCCGGGCAGACGGGCATTTTCAATGACGACCTTGCCGTTCAGCACCACGGTGAGGCGGTCGCCCTTCATCGTGATCTCAAAGGTGTTCCACTCACCGACGGGCTTGTCCGCGCAAACCTTCGGCGTGACTCCGGCCCGCACTTCGGGCGGCTGCGTCTTGTCCATCCGATAACCATAAACTTCACCGCTGCCAACGGGCCAGCACCAGATGTTGATCTGTGACTTGCCCTGACCTCGCAGGTAGATTCCGGAATCGGCGTTGGGGGTCGGAATTTTGATCTCCTGACCCTTTTCATCGAGCTTGTGGCTGCCATCGGGCAGCACGACCGGCATCGGGTACAGCCCGGTGGTCTGCTTCAGCCGCCAGTCGATCTTCAGGGTGAAATCGCCGTACTCCTTTTCCGTCCACAGGTTCTTGTCCTTCCCGGGCGCCTCGCTGCAGGCATCGTAGTCAATGACGCCATCGACGACCTTCCAATGGCCGTTGTCGCCTTCCGGCACCACCCAATGCGCAAGGTCTGTGCCGTTGAACAGGGGTGTGAATTCTTCCGCTGAAAGGCCGGTGGCGGCCCAGGCCGTCATCAGGAGGGTGAGGATGGATTTCATGGCAGGATCAAAACGGCCGCCCCGCCTGGATTCCTCATGGAAAATGGCCTGGATGATGCCATCAGAAACAGTGCGGCTCCGGCTTCACCCTTCCCGTCTCCTCCCATGCAGATCTTTGTCTATGGCACCCTGAAACGCGGTCACTCCAACCACGGCTGCATGCGCGGCCAGCAGTTTATCGGCGAGGCCTGCACCCGCCCCCTTTTCCGCCTCCATGACCTGGGGGGATATCCGGGCATGGTCTTGGCGGAAAATCACGGCCTGAGCGTCCAGGGTGAGGTCTGGGAAGTGGACTTCAAGGGACTGAAACGGCTCGATGAACTGGAGGATGTCAGCGGTGGGGAATACGTCCGGGAACCCATCCCACTCATGCCGCCATTCGACCAGGACCCTGTCGAGGGTTATCGATATCTGAGAGACGTCAGCCGGGCCCCGGACATCGGCAGCTCCTGGTGATCTAAAGCCTCATTATTTCGGTTATCAAATAAGTCGCATGAGGCTGCCTTTTCGGTGGCGTGGCCCGTTTCTAGCGTTTACAAAAAAGTCCGCTGCGGCGGTCACAAAAGAATTTATGTGCGGCATTGTTGGATACATCGGCAAGCGGCAGGCCAGCCCCATCCTCCTGGATGGACTGAGCCGGCTGGAATATCGTGGTTACGACTCGGCAGGCATCGCCCTGCTCAACGGCGAGCCCCGGGTGAACATCATCAAGAAGGCGGGGCGGATCGACAATCTGCGCCAGGCCGTCGCCGAGGTTCCCCATGCCGGCGGCACCGGCATCGCCCACACCCGCTGGGCCACCCACGGCGCCCCGACCGATGAAAACGCCCACCCCCACCGCGACCAGGGAGGCAAGCTGGTCCTTGTCCATAACGGAGTCATCGAAAACTATCAGATCCTGCGCGAGCAACTCGCGGCAAAAGGCCACACCTTTGAATCCCAGACGGACACCGAGGTGCTTGCCCACCTGGTCGGGACCTATTTTGACGCCAGCGATGAATCCGACGGCCCCACCCGGCTGCGTTCCGCCGTGGAAAACGCCTTGCGCAAAGTCAAGGGCACCTACGGCATCGCCGCTCTGCATGCCGATGTTCCCGGGGTCATTGTTGGCGCCCGCCTCGGCAGCCCCCTCGTGGTCGGCCTGGGTGAAGGCGAGCATTATCTCGCCTCCGACGTGAGCGCGATTGTCGCCCACACCCGTGACGTCGTTTATCTCAATGACCATGATGTGGTCAGCCTCAGCAGCGACCGCTTTGACGTGACCAGCATGGCCGGCGGCGACGCCCAGGTGAAGGTCAGCCGCGTGGAGTTCACCGCCGATGATGCGGAGAAGGGCGACTTCCCGCATTACATGCTCAAGGAGATCCACGAGCAGCCCCAGAGCCTGCGCAACGCCCTGCGCGGCCGTCTTTCCCGCGACGAGGCCACGGCCATCCTCGGAGGCCTGAACATGACTCCGCAGGAGTTACGCGGCATCGACCGCATCATCCTCAGCGGCTGCGGCACCGCCTTCCACGCCGCCATGGTCGGCGAATACCTCATCGAAACCCTCGCCCGCGTGCCAACCGAGGTCGAAATCGCCTCCGAGTTCCGCTACCGCAACGTCCCGGCGGACAAGAACACGCTGCAGTTCGTGCTCAGCCAGAGCGGCGAGACCATCGACACTCTCGCCGCCCTGCGCGAGGCGCGCCGCAAAGGCATCCGCTGCCTCGGCATCGTCAACAGCATTGGCAGCACCATCGCCCGCGAAAGCGACGGCGGCTGCTACATCCACGCCGGGCCCGAGATCGGCGTCGCCGCAACCAAGACCTTCACGTCCACCGTCGCCGTGCTGTCCCTGCTCGGCATGCTCTTCGGCCGCATTCACCACCTCAGCAGCGCCGACGGCCTGGAAATGATCGACGAACTGGAGGCCATCCCGGACAAGATCACCTCCATTCTCAAGCAGGCGGACAAGATCAAGGCCATCGCCGAAAAGCACTGCCATGCCGAGGGCATGCTCTTCATGGGCAGGCAGGCCAACTACCCCGTGGCCATGGAAGGCGCGCTGAAGATGAAGGAGATCAGCTACATCTACGCCAGCGGCCATCCGAGCGCCGAGCTCAAGCATGGCATCATCGCCCTGGTGAAGCCCGACATGCCCAGCGTGTTCATCGCCCCCGACGACGCCGTCTTCGACAAGAACGTCAGCAACATCGAGGAAGTCCTGGCCCGCAAGGGACCCGTCATCGCCGTCACCACCGAAGGCCGCACCGAGCTCGAGCGCCTGACGGAGGACGTCATCTACGTCCCCGACTGCCCCAGCTACCTCAGCCCGCTGCTGACCGTGATCCCGCTGCAGCTCTTCAGCTACTACACCGCCGTCGCCCGCGGCTGCGACGTGGACAAGCCCAGGAACCTGGCCAAGAGCGTGACCGTCGAGTAAGGCCTGGCAGGCCGTCCAAAAGTCGCTCCATCGCAGGTCTGAAACTTCGGACAGACCTGCGTTATGCCCGGCGAAATCCGCCCTATTCGGCGGATTTCCGCTCGTTCACAATGCGGTCCACCGCGTGCTTGGTGACAATGTTGCCCTGGCTGTCGCGTCCCTTGATCGCAAGGGCGGCGACGGGGAACTTGAGCTGCGTGTTGCGCAGGTAAAGGGCCGGCTTCAGGTGAACGATCAGGTTCTGGGCGTTGCTGGCCTCCTCCGTCTCATGACGGGAGAAGAAAAGCACCATCGTGCCGGGCGTGCCGCGGCTCAAAACGTAAGGCTTGTCACGCGTGATGCCTCCGATCCGGAAGCGCTTCGCCATGACCGGACCGTTTTTGCCGTCCCGGTAGATCATCGTGTAAACGGCATCCTCATCCTTCTTGAAGAGGCTGATGTATTCCGGATTTTTGCCGACATGAAACTTGGGTGAAACCTTGGTCACCGTCATCGTCCCCTCGCGGGTGAAGAAGATGACATCGTCCAGGGTGGAGCACTTGCAGAGCGGCTCGCCCTCCTTCTTCAGGCCCGTGCCGGCAAATCCCTCCTTGGCGTCCAGGTAGAGCGTCTCGTTGGCCAGGATCACCTCGGCGGCCGCCACTCGGTCAAAGCTGCTGATCACGGTGCGACGTTCACGGCCGGGGCCATAGGTCTTTTTCAGCCTCTCAAAGTGGGCGATGGCAAAGCGGGTGAGCTGCTTGAGGTTCTTCTGGACGCCTGAGATGTCCTCCTCCAGCTCGAGAATGTAGTTGTCCGCCTCGAAGCTGTTGAACTTGGAGATGCGCTTGATGCGGATCTCGGTGAGCCGGACGATGTCGTCGTTTGTCACCTCGCGCTTGAGCCGGCCGATGAACGGCTTCAAGCCCTTCCAGATCGCCTCGATGACGGCCTCCCAGGTCTCGCACTCCTCGATCTTCCGGTAGATGCGGTTCTCGATGAAGATCTTCTCCAGGCTCGCAAAGTGCCAGCGCTCCTCGAGCTCCCCGAGCACGATCTCCAGTTCCTGGCGCAGCAGTTGTTTCGTATGTTCTGCGTTCTCTCTCAGCAGTTCATTGACGTTGATGAACCGCGGCTTGTCGTTCTGGATGACGACGGCGTTGGGGGCCAGGGAGAGCTCGCAGTCCGTGAAGGCATACAGCGCCTGGATGGTCTGGTCGGGATCGGCTCCGGGCGGAAGCTGGATGACAATCTCGGCGTTCTCGGCGGTGTTGTCGTCCACACGGGCGATCTTGATCTTCCCCTTGTCGTTGGCGGCGACGATGCTGTCCATCAGTCCTCCAGTGGTGGTGCCAAAGGGGATCTCGGTGATGCGCAGGATGTTCTTCTTGGCCCCGGGCTCGATCTTGGCGCGCACGCGCACCCGGCCGCCGCGCAGGCCGCCATTGTAATCCGTGGCGTCCATGATGCCGCCGGTGGCGAAGTCCGGCAGCAGGTTCACCTCCTCACCCCGCAGGGCGGCGATGCAGGCGTCACAGAGCTCGATGAAGTTGTGCGGCAGGATGCGGCAGGACAGGCCGACGGCGATGCCCTCCACCCCCTGGGCCAGCAGCAGGGGAAACTTCACCGGCAGGGTGATCGGCTCCTTGTTGCGCCCGTCATAGCTGGCGGCCCATTCGGTGACCTTCGGTGAATACACGACATCCAGGGCAAACTTGGACAGGCGGGCCTCGATGTACCGGGGTGCGGCGGCATTGTCACCGGTGAGCGTGTTGCCCCAGTTTCCCTGCATGTCGATGAGCAGGTCCTTCTGACCGATCTGGATCATCGCGTCCCCGATGCTGGCATCCCCGTGCGGGTGGTATTTCATCGTGTTGCCGACAATGTTGGCCACCTTGTTATACCGGCCGTCCTCCAGCTCGTCCATGGAGTGCAGGATGCGGCGCTGCACCGGCTTCAGCCCGTCATTGATGTGGGGCACGGCGCGCTCCAGGATGACATAGCTGGCATACTCGAGGAACCAGTTGCTGTAATGCGCATCCACCGGCAGTTCCAGGATCGGAGCGCTGTCGGCGAGGATGGGGGAGGTTTCTTCGGGCTTGGAGGATGCTTTCTTGGCCACGGTCAGGAGGTCGCGTCGAGTTTCAGGAATTGGGGAGTGCTCAAATGCGCAGTAAGCAGGCTTGCGTCAAGGGAAGAGCTTCCTCGCCGGCCCGGGCCGGTCATTCCGATGCTGGTTTTCATCACTCAAAGCCCGGTTTCAGGCCCACCTTCCTCGTTTCACAACAACGATGCACAACGCCTCCGCCTCCCGCCGTGACTTTATCCGGGGAATCCTCTCCGCCGCAGCGACCTCCGCCCTTGCCCAGGAAGGCGCCGCCGAGCCCGTCCTGGACATCCACCAGCACACTCACTATCACGACCGAAGCGACGAGCACCTCATCGCCCACCAGCAGGCCATGGGCGTCACCCGCTCCATCCTGCTGCCCGCAGGCACGCCCATGGACCGAGCCTCCACCCACAAGGGCAGGTCCAACGGCCTCGCCGCCCGCTGCGGTGACACCGAATGGTGCCGCCGCGTGGCCGAAGCCAACCCCCAGAGCTACCTCTGGGGAGCCAATGAGGTGACCGACATCGACGGCGCTCCCGCCGCGATTGAGAAATGGCTGAAACTCGGCGCCTGCATCATCGGCGAGCAGAAGTTCGACGTGGAATGCGATTCCGCCGCGAGCCAGAAGCTGTATGAACTCGCGGGCGCCCACCAGGTGCCCATCCTTCTGCACTTCCAGTTCCAGACCTACAACCGGGGCTATGAACGCTTCCACACCATGCTGGAGAAGTTTCCAAAAACGGTTTTCATCGGACATGCCCAGACCTTCTGGGGAAACATCGACAAGGCCCACGATCAGAAGGTGCTGTATCCCAAGACCAAGGTCACCGCCGGCGGCCTGACCGACCGCTACCTGGCCGATTACCCGAACATGTATGCCGACATGTCCGCAGGTTCCGGCCTGCTGGCCCTGACCCGTGATGAAGAGCACACCACGGCCTTCTTCCAGCGGCATCAGGACAAGATCCTCTATGGCAGCGACTGCGCCGACCACTTCGGCCGCGGCCCCGGCTGCCAGGGCGCGCAGACCCTCGCCGCCATCCGCAGGCTGTCCCCCTCCAAGGCCGTCGAACGCAAGATCCTCTGGGAAAATGCCCGGAAAGTCTTCCGCCTCTGACCAGGAAAAACCCCGTCTCCAGGGGTTCGCGATGCTGCCGCTTGCATCATCGCCGGGACGCGGCAATCTCACCACCCCGCCCATACGCAGGCGGCCTCTTTTTCCATGTCCAAGCACACCTACAAGCAAGCCGGCGTCGATATCCATGAAGCAGCCTCCTTTGTCGATGACATCGGCGCGCTCGTGAAGGCCACCCAGAAGAAGCGCAAGCTTGCCAACGCCTTCGGCCTGTTCGCGGCCGGCTACGACCTAAGCAAGTACAAGCACCCGGTCATCTTCACAGGCTGCGACGGCGTCGGCACCAAGCTTGAGCTTCTGCTGAAGCACGACCTTCTTGAAAACGCCGGCAAGGACCTGGTGGCCATGAATGTGAACGACGTGCTCACCTGCGGCGCGGACCCCATTCTGTTTCTGGATTACGTCGGCGTGAACAAGATTCAAAAGCGCCAGCTCACGCGCATCATCGCCGGCATGTCCGAATACCTGCAGTCCTGCAACTGCATCCTCGCCGGCGGGGAGACCGCCGAGATGCCGGGAGCCGTGCTGGACGGCATGGTGGAACTGTCCGGCTTCGCCATCGGCGCCGCCGAAAAGGCCGATGTGATGAACCCCGCCGAAATCAAGAAGGGTGACGTGCTTGTCGGCTGGCCGAGCGCTGGCTTCCACGCCAACGGCTTCAGCCTGGTGCGCCGCATCCTGGCCAGGGAAAACATCAAACTGAGCAAAAAGGAGGCGGCCCAGTTGCTCACCCCCACCCTGCTTTATCACGAAGTCTGCTGGGGTCTTCGCAAGGCCAGGATCAAGCCCGCCGCCATGGCCCACATCACCGGGGGCGGCCTGGTGGAAAACCTGGGACGCATCTTCACCCGAAACGGTTTTGGCTGTCATCTGAAGGTTCCCTTCTGGAAGAACGACGTGGTGCAGAAGGTCCTGCGTCACGCCGATCCTGCGGACGCCTGGGACACCTTCAACATGGGCATCGGCTGGGTGGCCATCATGGACGCCAAACAGGCAAAAAAGGCCCTCAAAATCGGCACAGGAGCCGTCGTGCTTGGCGAGATGGACAAGAGCGGCAAGGTCACCTGCGAAATCGCAGCCTGATCCAAGGCGTTCGCGACAAAAAGAACCCACGCCGGACAACACGCTCGACAAGGGGCGCTGTGCTGGCTTTGATCTCCAGCACCATGCCCTTGTCCCTGGATGACATCCTGAACGCAGCCGACGAACACAAGGCCAGCGACGTCTTTCTCATCGAGGGCGAGCTTCCGCGGATGAAGATCAACGGGCAGCTCATGCTGTTCGGAGACGAAGTCATGCATCTTAGCCAGATGGCCGGGCTTTGGCAGGCTTGCGGAGCCAGCCCTGAGAATGATCACGACAAGGACTCCGGTCTCGTCTCCTCAAGCCGGACCCGCTACAGGGTCAATCTTTACAAGGCCATCGGCCGCCTTGGCGTGGTCATGCGCCGCATCCGCACCGACCTTCCCGTGCTTGGCAATCTGGGTGTGCCTGACTGGCTGCTCACCAAATGGGCGCTCAAAACCCGCGGCCTGATCCTGATCACCGGCCCCACCGGCATGGGCAAGAGCACCACCATGGCCGGCCTGCTGCAGTGGATGAACGAAACCATGGCCCGCCACATCGTGACGATCGAGGATCCGATCGAGTTCATGTATCCGAACAAGTCCAGCATGTTCACGCAGCGTGAGGTGGGACGCGACACCCCCACCTATGCCCGCGGCGTGCGCGCCGCCATGCGGCAGGCCCCGGATGTCATCATGGTGGGTGAGATCCGCGACCTTGAAACCGCCCTCACCACCCTGCAGGCCAGTGAAACGGGTCACCTCGTCCTGGCCTCGATCCACAGTGACAGCGCCGTCGACGCCGTGGACCGCCTGGCTCACCTCTTCCCTCCGGAACAGTCCGCCCTCGGACTCCACCTCCTCTCCCAGCAGCTCATCGGAGCCCTTTGTCAGAAGCTGCTGCCTCGAATCGACGGCGGCATGCACCTGCTGGTCGAACACCTCGAAAATGGCGGCGCCGTCAAACAGTGGATCGCCAAACAGGACATCGAGAACATCCGCAGCTACATGCAGCGCGGCAACGACCCGAACTGCTGCACCTTTCTCACCAACATCATCCGCGCCTACGAGGCAGGCCTCATCAGCGAGGTCGAGGCCATCGGCGCCTGCGGCAATGAAGTGGAGTTCCGAAGGGCGGCGCGAGGCATCTCGTGAGAGGATCACAGTCCGTCCCTGCTTTTTAAAAAGGGCGGCATTCCATCGAGACCGCGAGTGGAAGCCCCTGGGACTCGGCCAATCGCATGCCAACTCGCCCTGAGGCATCTTGCCTGCAAACCAGCCCAGCGCTCAGGCGCTTCAGAAGGGCAAAAAAAAGGACGCCTTCCGGCGTCCTTTTCGAAGTTCTTTGACTGCCGCGAGATTAACGGGAGTAAAGTTCAACCACGAGCTGCTCGTTGGCGATCGGGTTGATCTCGTCACGGATCGGCGCACGATTCACGACGGCGGTCATGGAGTCACGATCCACGGTCATCCAATCCGGAGCGGGGTTGCCGAGGCTCATCTCCAGGAAACGGCCGACGAGCTGCTGGGAACGAGGGCTGTCCTTGACGCCGATCTTGTCACCTGGTTTCACCTGGTAGCTGGCGATGTTGACCACTCGACCGTTGACAGTGATGTGGCGATGACTGACGAGCTGGCGGGAGGCAAAGCGTGTGTTCGCGAAGCCCATGCGGTAAACAACGTTGTCCAGGCGAAGCTCCAGCATCTGGAGAAGGTTTTCACCCGTCACGCCCTTGCGGCGCTGGGCTTCGGCGAAGAAGCGGCGGAACTGCTTTTCAAGCACGCCGTATTGGAAGCGCAGCTTCTGCTTCTCGATCAGGGCCACACCGTATTCGGACACCTTGCGACGGGCGTTGCGAACACCATGCTGACCAGGGGGAAAGTTGCGGAGCTCGAGAGCCTTGGAAGGACCGAAAAGGGCGATGCCGAAGCGGCGGGCGATCTTTTCGCGGGGACCAGTGTAACGTGCCATAAACGAAGGGAGGAAAGAGGACTGAAATTAGACGCGGCGGGCTTTGGGGGGACGGCAGCCGTTGTGGGGGATGGGGGTGGCGTCCTTCACGACGGTCACTTCCACGCCCATGGCCTGAATGGCACGCACGGCGGACTCACGGCCGGAACCCGGGCCGCGAAGACGAACTTCAGCCTCGCGAAGACCATGACCCATGGCCTGGCGGCAGGCATCCTGGGCAACAACCTGCGCGGCATAAGCCGTGCCTTTGCGGGAACCGCGGAAGCCCATCTTGCCGGCCGTGGACCAGCCGATGACGTTGCCCACGCGGTCGGTGATGGACACCATGGTGTTGTTGAAGGTCGCCTGGACGTGCACCACGCCGGAAGCGACATTTTTGGCGCCCTTGGCCTTGATGACCTTGGGAGACTCGGTGCCTTCGCCGCCACCGATCTCGAGCCAGACGCTCTGAGAGACGGCACGGTCACCGGAAGTCGGTTGCTTGTCAGCGGCGGGGGCGGCAGCTGGAGCTGCGGGGGCCGGGGCGGGGGCAGCAGCTTCAGGAGCGGCTGCGGGGGGCGTCGTTTCGTCTGCCATACTAGGAAAGGGGATTGCTTCGATTCAATGCGGCGAGGATCAGACCTTGCCCTTCTTGGCACCAGGGTTTTTCTGGGCACCGACGGTTTTGCGGGGACCTTTGCGGGTGCGGGCGTTCGTGTGGGTGCGCTGGCCGCGCACGGGAAGGCCGCGGCGATGGCGGGTGGCGCGGTAGCAGTTGATGCCGAGCAGACGCTTCATGTGCATCTGCTGTTCACGGCGAAGGTCGCCTTCGATGATGATCTTGAGAGCCTGGGCTGTCTGCGCGATCTGGGCCAGCTGGTCGTCCGTCAGTTCACCCGTGCGGGTGTTCGGATCGATGTTGGTGTGGGACAGGATCTTGCGGCTGAGGGGAAGACCGATGCCGAAAATGTACGGCAGTGAGTATTCGATCTTCTTTTCGTTCGGGATTTCGACTCCAAGTAGGCGTGCCATAACAAAAGGTTCGGGTAAAGGTCGTTGGATCAGCCCTGGCGCTGCTTGTGGCGCGGGTTTTTGCAGACAACACGAACCACGCCCGCGCGGCGGATGACGCGGCAAAGTTCGCACAGAGGTTTGACGGACGGACGGACTCGCATAAAAACGGAGAATACAGGACAGGGTAAACCGCCTTTGGGGCGGAGGGGGCGTGAGTCGTATCACAGAGCCCCTGCTGCGCAACGACATTTTTGAGTTTTTCACACCCCCTCCCGAACGTCCGGGAGCCAGGATTTCCCGCCCGCTCATCACGGACCGACAAGTCTGCGGATGTTCGGGTGATAGACCTCGCACTCCTTCTTGTGCAGCCAGAGGCTCAGCCAGAAAAGAGCGGTCCCGCCCAGGAAAATGATCACCAGCGCATGGCGCCCATGGCGTCTGCCGGCCATGCCCAGGGCCACCAGGCAGGCCCCTGACATCAGGTAGTAGGCCCAGGCAACCTGCTGCCTGAGATGTGTCTGCCTTTCAATTTGAGGTCCCACCGCCACGGGCCGGGTCGCCAAAATGCGGGGCATGGCGCTGAGCCGGAAACTTAGGTACGGCCCCACGCTGGCGCACGCCAGGCACATCAGCACGAGCGCAAGCAGCCGCGACTTGGTTTCACCCACCAGGGTGGCCACCGTCAGGAGAATCAGCCCCGTTGCCAAACCGTACAGCGGCAGGGGCTCGAGAAGCAGGTGGGCGTATTCGGGATCGCGAACGCTTTGCCAGAGGGTGATGACTTCGCGCCACATGGTGAAAGGCCCATCTTAGCCAGGACGTCAGGGATGTGCACGAATAAACGCCTTCACCGCCAAGACATCAGCGGTCAGGGGATGCGTCTGCAGCGGCCTGGACTTCAGCGCCTCGAGCGTTGGATGAACCGGCTCACATCCGGTGGCCTCCTGGACCACCTCCGGGAACTTGGCCGGACTGGCCGTGCTGAGGACCACGCTGACCCGTCCCTCCGCCATGCCGGTGAAGGCGCAGGCGGTGTGCGGGTCAATGACGTAACCCCAGTCCTTCCACACCTGGGCGATCACCTTTGGGATTGTTTCATCATCCATCCGGGAGCTTCTGAAGCTGGAGGCCGACTTTGGAAAGGCGAGGCGTTCACCGGCCTTCATCCTCTGCATGACCTCACGCAGGCGACCCTGATCCCTGCCAAGCATGTAATAGAGGTAGCGTTCGAAATTCGACGCCGCCTGGATGTCCATGCTTGGAGCGTGGCTGGGCTTCACCTCTCCCTGCTGATAGTCCCCCTGCGAAAAAAAGCGGTGCAGGATGTCATTCTGGTTGGTCGCCACCCGGAAGGAGCCGCATGGCATGCCCATCTGCTGACACAGCCAGCCGGCAAGGACGTTGCCAAAATTGCCCGTGGGAACCACAAACTCGACCGTGTCCCGTGCGTGCGCCGGGAGCCGCAGCCATGCCCAGATATAATAGACGCACTGCGCCAGAACGCGCGCGATGTTGATGCTGTTCACAGCCGACAGGTTGACCTCCCGGACAAACTCCTGGTCCCCGAAGCAGTCCTTCACCACCCGCTGGGCGTCATCAAAGGTTCCCGGCACCGGAATGGCAAACACATTCGGCGCCCCGGTGCAGGCCATCTGGCGTTCCTGAAGCGGCGCCACCCTGCCGTTTGGATACAGGATGAAAATCTGGATGCCCTCCTGCCCCATGCAGCCATGGATCGCCGCGCTGCCGGTGTCGCCGGAGGTCGCCCCCAGGACCGACAGCTTCTTGCCGCCCAGCCTGACCTGCCGCTTGTAAAGCAGGCCCAGGAGCTGCAGCGCAAAATCCTTGAACGCGAGCGTCGGCCCGTGCCAGAGCTCCAGCACATAAAGCTGGTCTGAGAGTTTTTTCAGCGGCGCCACCTCCGGCGCATCAAAACGGCTGTAGGCCTTGCTCGTGAGCTCGTGCCACTCATCCAGCGGGATCTCAGGACCGAAAAGGCTGAGAAACTCCGCCGCCAGCTCCGGATAGGACAACGTCTGCCAGCCGGCCAGCCTGTCGGCAAGGGAGGGCAGGTTTTCAGGCAGGAACAGGCCTCCGTCCGGGGCGAGTCCGGCTTCAACAGCTTCACAAAAAGTGTGCGGGCGCGTCTGACCGCGCGTGGAAATGAAAAACATGGCGGGGAACGGCATGGTGGCAGGAATGACGGGCCCCTGCAACTCCACAGCCAAACATTGACACTAAAGCGCAAAATCCTCTAAGGTGGAAATTCCCAAGAAAATCGCGTCCCCCCCGCACGACCGCATGTATTCCAACGAAGAGTTTCTCATCGAACTGCTGACCGAGGCCGGTTACGTCACCGCCCAGGACCTTCAGCAGGCCAAAAACAACAAAAAGGGCCAGGAGACGCCCCTTGAAACCCTTATCAAGACCGGCGTCGTCACCGACGAGCAGGTGGCGCAGCTCATCGCCTCCAGCAGCGGCATGGAGTATGTGGACCTCCATGGCTTCCAGGCCAACCCGGCCATGAAGGGCCTCGTGACCCTGGAACAGGCGAAAAAATACAAAATCGTCCCCATCGGCGTGAACGGCACCGCCCTGCAGGTCGCCGTCTCCGATCCCTACGACTTCGAAACCCTCGACGCCCTTCCCCACGTCCTCCAGCCGGAACTGGAGTTTTTCTGCTCCACCCCCAACCTCATCCAGGAGGTCATGGTCACCATTTATGGCAACGAAGCCATGACCGGAGGCCACAAGGGCGAGGCTGCGGGCGCCGGCGACGGTGACGCCCCCATCATCAAGCTGGTCACCAACATGCTCATGGACGCCTTTCGCAACCGGGCGTCCGACATTCACATCGAGCCCATGGAGAAGGACATTCGGGTCCGCTTCCGCATGGACGGCGTCATGGTGGACATTGAACACCACCCGAAGCGCCTGCTTTCCTCCATCATCGCACGAGTCAAGATCATGACCGGCACGATGAGCATCGACGAAAAACGCGTGCCCCAGGACGGTCGAATCCAGATGAAGTTTGGTGACAAGGAACTCGACCTCCGCGTCTCCATCATCCCCACGCAGAACGGTGAAAGCGTGGTCATGCGCGTGCTCGACAAGAGCAGCCTGCGCCTCGGCCTGAGCGACCTCGGCTTCTTCAGCGATGACCAGGACTGCTTTGAAAAGCTCGTCACCCTGCCTGACGGCATCGTCCTGGTCACGGGCCCGACAGGCTCCGGCAAGACGACAACGCTCTACGCCTGCCTTAACTTCATCAACCGGCCCGACCGCAAGATCATCACCGTCGAGGACCCGGTCGAATATGAACTGCCCGGCATCAACCAGGTCATGGTGAAGGAGGACGTGGGCATGACCTTCGCCGCCGCCCTGCGCGCCATGCTCCGCCAGGCGCCCAACATCATCATGCTCGGGGAAATTCGTGACGCCGAGACGGCCGGCATCGCCATCCAGGCCTCCCTCACCGGGCACCTTGTCTTCTCCACCCTCCACACCAACGACGCCCCCAGCGCCGTCGCCCGTCTTGCCGACATCGGCATCAAGCCCTTCCTCATCGCCTCCGCCGTGCGCGGCATCCTGGCCCAGCGCCTGGTCCGCAAGCTCTGCGGCGAATGCAAGCAGCCCTCGGCGCTCAGTGACAAGGAGCTGCGTCACCTGGGGCTGGAGGCCAGCCAGCTTTTCAACGCCAACATCATGGGCCCCAAGGGCTGCAACAAGTGCCGCAACTCAGGCCACCGAGGACGCATGGTCATCGCCGAAATCTTCAAGGTGGACGACGAGGTCCGCAACATGATCAACCAGAACCTCACCACTCCTCAGCTGCGCAAACGCGCCCGCGAGCTTGGCATGAGAACGCTCCGAGAAGACGGTGTCCGCAAAGTCCTGGCTGGCGTGACCACCGCCAACGAAGTCATTGAAGCCACGATGTCCGACGCTGACTGAGCCCGACCCGGCAACCGAACCCCTTCCCCCCAGACATGACCCCCCAAAACGTCATTGACATGCTTGAGTCACGCGGAGTCATCGACTCCGGCGTCGCCGAAGGCCTGAACCAGGACTGCGTCCACAACGGCAAGGAAATTCTCCAGACCATCCTCGATTACGGCATCTACCAGTCCGAGGATGAATTCTGGGCCGTGGTGGCCCAAGAACTGGGTGCAGAGCATTTCGACCTCTCCAGCTACGAGCCTCCGCCCTCCGTCATCAATCTTGTCCCGGCCGGCATGGCGCGGCTCTACGGAGCCTTTCCGATCACCCTGGACGCCCGCGGCCTGCATGTGGCCTTCACCGACCCCCTGAACCCGCAGCTTGTTGAAGACCTTCATTTCGGGCTCGGCAAGCAGATCGTCCCGGTGGTCGCACGACGCAGCCAGGTGCAGGCCCTGATCGACAAGCACTACGGCAGCGGCGCGCCCAGCATCGAGGACATCTTCGGAGGTCTCGCCAGCGCCGGCAAGGACTCCCCCGAGGTTGAGGCCAACTCGGCCCCCATCGTGAAGTTTGTCGATCTCGTCATGACCCAGGCCATCAAGGAAAAGGCCTCGGACATCCATTTCGAGCCTTTCGAGCACGAGTTCAAGATCCGCTATCGCGTGGACGGCGCCCTGTATGAAATGGCCCCTCCCCCCGTGCACCTGGCCAACTCGGTGATCTCCAGGGTGAAGGTCATGGCCAACATGAACATCGCCGAACGCCGCGTCCCCCAGGACGGACGCATCATGACCGTGGTCAACGGCAAGCCGGTGGACATGCGCGTCAACTCCCTGCCAACCCAGCATGGCGAGTCCGTCGTGCTCCGCGTTCTTGACCGCAGCAGCGTCAACCTGGATCTCGAGCATCTCGGCATGCCGCCCTATCTTTTCGATTACATCACCGACACGATCGAAAAGCCCAACGGAATCTTCATCGTGACCGGCCCGACCGGTGCCGGCAAGACCACCACCCTCTACGCCTGCCTGCGCAGGATCAACCAGATCGACACCAAGGTGCTCACCGCCGAGGACCCGGTCGAATACGAGCTGGACGGCATCATGCAGGTGCCCGTCAACGACGCTGTCGGCCTCACCTTCGCCAAGGCGCTGCGCTCCTTCCTGCGTCAGGACCCGGACAAGATCATGGTGGGTGAGATGCGTGACGTCGAGACCGCCCAGATCGCCATCCAGGCCTCGCTTACAGGACACCTTGTCCTCAGCACCCTTCACACCAACGATGCCGCAGGCGCCGTCACCCGTCTCGTCGACATGGGCGTGGAGCCCTTCCTGGTGTCCGCCACGCTGGAAGGCATCCTTGCCCAGAGGCTTCTGCGCACGATCTGCAAAAACTGCCGCACCTCCTACGACCCCAGCCTCTCCATCCTCAACCAGCTCGGGCTGAACCAGGACGACCTGGGCGGCAAGCAGTTCTACACCGGAGCCGGCTGCGACAAATGCGGCGGCTCCGGCTACAAGGGCCGCAAAGGCATCTATGAGCTGCTCAACGTGACCGACCCCATCCGCGAGCTCATCATCGAACGCGCCCCGACGCTGGTGCTGAAGCAGAAGGCGATCGAGCTCGGCATGATGACCCTGCGAGAGGACGGCCTGCGCAACATCTACGATGGCGAAACCACCATCGAGGAAGTCCTGAAGTACACCTGACCCGGCTTTTTCACCGGGAAATTGCGCCACGCTGCACCAGGAATTTGTTGGACATCATCCGCAGCGCCCCAGTAATCTAACAAACATTCAAAAATCCACCCTGCCGCCCCCTTAAGTATGCCGAAGTTTCACTACATCGCCCTCGACCAAAACGGCCATGAAGTCGCTGGAGACCTGGACGCCGCCAACGAGGCCGAGGCCATCAACCTCCTTCGTCAGAACCAGCTGTATCCCACGCAGGTTGCCCAGGAGGGCAAGGGCGATGCGGCCGTGAAGAAACGCGCCGCCAAGACCCCCTCCGCCAAGGGCGGGAAAACGGTCAAGGCCGGCGCGAACGCCAAGGTGAAGCCGAAGACCCTGATGGTCTTCACCCGTCAGTTGGCGACCCTCATTGACTCGGGGCTGCCCCTGCTGCGCGGCCTCACCGTCCTCAGCCGCCAGGAACCCAACCTGGTCATGAAATCCACCATCGCCACCCTGGCGGACAACGTGCAGACCGGCAGCACCTTCTCGGAAACCCTCACCCAGTTTCCCAGGATCTTTAACAAGCTTTACGTCAACATGGTGAAGGCCGGCGAACTCGGCGGTGTTCTTGAAATCGTGCTCAACCGTCTCGCCGAATACCAGGAAAAGGCGCAGAAGCTGAAGAACAAGATCATGGCGGCGATGATCTACCCGATCGTCGTGATGTTCATCGCCCTGGCGATCCTCATCTTCCTCATGCTCGTCATCGTTCCGAAGTTCGAAAAGATCTTTGAAGAGATGCTGGGCGACAAGAACAAGCTGCCCGCGCTGACCAAGTATGTCATCGGCTTCAGCCGCTGGATGGGTGACAACTTCATCTGGCTTGCCCTGGGAGTCACCGTCATCTTCATCGGCTGGCGGCTCTTCGCCGCCACGGCAGGCGGACGCCGCCGCATTGACGGATGGAAGCTCAAGATCCCGCTGTTCGGGGACGTGCAGCGAAAGACCGCCATCTCCCGCTTCACCCGCACGCTCGGCACCCTGGTAACCTCAGGCGTGCCCATCCTGCAGGCCCTCAACATCACCCGTGAAACCGCCGGCAACGCCATCGTCTCCGAGTCCATCGTCAAGGTGCATGACGCCGTCAAGGAAGGTGAGTCGATGGTCGCCCCCCTGGAGGCAAGCAGCGTCTTCCCGCCCATGGTGATCTCCATGGTTGATGTCGGCGAGGAGACCGGCCAGCTCCCGGAAATGCTTCTCAAAATCGCCGACGTGTACGAGGACGAGGTGGACAACTCCGTCTCCGCCCTCACCTCAATGCTGGAACCCCTCATGATCGTGCTCCTGGCCCTCATCGTCGGCACCATCGTGCTGGCGCTGTTCCTGCCGCTCATCGAGGTGATCAAGCAGCTGAGCGGTGGCACCCCCAGCTGAGCCCGTCACTTTCCCGCCGCCCCCCAAGCCATGAAAATCCCCGCCCTTCGCCGAAGCCGCAGCGCAGGCTTCACCCTGGTCGAACTCATCACGGTCGTCAGCGTCATCGTCCTCCTCTTCGCCCTCGTGGCCGGCGCCTACACCTACGCGGACAAGTCCTCCAAGCGCAACCGCACCGAGGTTTCGATCCGGGTCATCCGGTCGGCCCTGGAAAACTACCGCGAGAAGTTCGGAGCCTACCCACAACCTTCCAATCCCTCCGAGGCGGTGGCCATCGCCGACAAGTCCTACATTGCTGGTGGCGCCGCCTGCCTTTACCAGGCGCTCAGCGGGGACGGCTTCAACCAGATCGAAGGAGCAGACGGTCTCGGCAATCCAAGCTCTGACGGGCAGGTGGACGTCAATGAAGCTGCCAACATCACCCTGACGGACATGCCGAAGGAGCTTTGGACCCACAACAATAGCTCCCTCTACTACATGGTGGATGGGTTCGGACATCCCATCCGATACATCAAGGCCGCCCCGACCCAGAGCCCCATTCCTGGCCAGCCGCCACCCCAGGCAGTCACCATCAACCTGACCACTTATGACATCTGGTCCTATGGCGAGGACACGGAGAACATCACGTCCATGGGAATCGACACTCAGAACGACACGACGCTTGCCAGCGAAAGCTCCAAGTGGATCAAGAACTGGTGATCCGCTCCAGCGCAGCCATCGGCTATTTCTGGTAGATCGGCAGAAAGTGGTGATAGACGCTCAGGCTTAGCAGCGCAAGCGACGTGGCATACACGGGACCGGCGCTTTTTTCATTGCCGTTTCTTGGAAACCAGGCGCCTTCCGCGTTTTGGGCGGCAACCAGCATCTGCTCCGTCTTTTGACGCGCCGTGGCGGCATGATCGCCGCCTCGCTGATACATGCCCTGGGCGTAATAGTAGCAGCCGTAAAAGAACCAGGGCTCGTTCACCTCCGGCGGAAACTTCAGCAGCCAGTTCGAGGAACCCAGGACTTCCGGGGCCTCATACTGGCCGGCCACCTGAAGGGAGAGCAGTCCTGCTGATGTCGTGGAGAAAGTCTGGCGGCCGCCGTAAGGCTCGTAGCTGAAGGCGGCCTCCAGCTGCTTGAGCCGGCCATTGCTGTCGCGTTCGGCGCGATAGCTGCGCTTGATGTAGGCCACGGCGTTGTCGATCGCCTCCCTGGGCACCTCGATCCCGCTGTTCCTGGCGGCACGCAGGGCCATGAGCTGCCAGACGCTCACGCTGATGTCGCTGTCGCTGCTGCTTGGTTCATAGCGCCAGCCGCCTCGGTTCGCCTCGCTCTTGGGAGTCTGCTGGGCACGTAGAATGAGCCGGACGCCCTTCTCCGCCAAGTCACGCACCTTTCTGTCCGTGTCCTCGTCGGGGGACATCCCCAGCATTTCAACCAGCATGAGCGTCATGATGCCGTGTCCGTACATGCGGCTGCGGTCGCTTCTTCCCAGGTATCCGTTTTCATCGGGCTCGACATGATCGGTGATGAATTTCAGCCCCCGGTTTGCGGCCTCACTCTCCGGCGTCCGGTTGCCGGGAAGATGCCCGACGGAGGCAAGACCCATGAGGGCCAGCGAGGTCATGGCCGCGCTATGGCTGGGAATATCACCAGGACGCGGCTGCTGGCTGGATTTCTGCTCGGAGAAATGCCCGGCAGGCTGCTGCTGCTTCAACAGCCAGGCCACGGCCTTGTCCACGCAGGTTTTGACCTGGGGCGAGATCAGCTCCGGCCCGGGAGCGGCCGCCGGCAGAGCCAGGCCGGGCAGAAGAAGCATGGGCAGGATGCGGAAAGTCATGTGCAGTCTCGGATTAACGCAATCACTTCAGCGCCTTGATCAGAACCTTCGAGTTCCTGCCGCTCCGGTCATACTTTTCACGCCGGGCCACCGGCAGGGAGTCAGGCGTGGTGACCTGAAAGCCCATCTTCTCCTCAAAAAACCTGAAGGCCTGGGTGCTCAGGGCGACCAGCTCTGAACAGCTGCGCTGCCGGGCGACATCCTCGGCGAAGGCGACCAGCTTCTGCCCATGCCCGCGGTTTTTGTGGCTTCTGCGGACAAAAAGGCAGGCCAGCTCGGCAACCCTCCGGCCCTCCTCGTCATACGAATGCACCGCCACGCAGCCAATTGGATTGCCGTCGGTCTCAAGCACGAAGAAATCCTTGATCTTCGACTGGATCTGCTCGCGCGTCCTGGGCACCAGGGCCGCATCGTCCATCGACTGCTGCATCATGCTGAGCAGCATGGGAATGTCCGAGGAGCGGGCCTTGCGGATCTGCTGATAATCATCGGCATGAATCATGGTGCCCACGCCTTCGTTGCTGAACAACTCCGCCAGCAGGGCCTCATCCTGGGTGCCGTCGACGATATGCACCCTGGGCACGCCCTCCTGGCAGGCCAGGGCGGCGTAACGAAGCTTGGAAAGCAGGTTCACATCGTGACGAGCGTCCCTCCTCCTGGCGACGTCCCGGGCATCCGCGACGGAAATCTGGGCAAGCCGGCTGCCATTGGGGCAGGTCAGGCCTGCCTCCGAGACAAAGATCACCTTGGCCGCCCCAAGCGCGATCGCCACCTCGGTCGCCACCGCATCTGAATTCAGCCGCAGGGTCGCCCCGCGGCCGTCATAGCCCAGCGGAGGCAGGATCGGGATGATGTCCGCCTTCAGCAGCACCCGCAGGGATTCGGAATCCACCCGCTCAATCCGGCCGGTGAACTCCTGGTCGACGCCTTCAATCACGCCCGCTGGATGAACCACCAGGGCGTTGGAGATGACCACGGGCAGCTCCAGCGCCGTCAGGTCCGCCATCAGCTCGCTGGCCTGGCGGGAGATCGCCTCCACCGCCACCTCAAGGGTCGCCAGGTCCGTCCGGCTCATGCCGTCGTCACTGGTCAGTGCAACACCGCGCCTTTCGGCCAGCGACCGGATCTGCGCCCTGGCCCCGAACACGAGCACGACCTCGATGTTCAGCGACTGAAGCACGGCCACGTCCTGGAGCAGGCTGGCAAAGCCGGGCTGGTGCATGATCGCCCCGTCGATGGCGATGACGAAGACGCGCTGCCGGAACTGCGGCACATAACGAAGGATGCCCCGCAGGTCCTCAAAACGAGCGGTGGGTTTGGTGATGGATTCGCTTTCGGCCACCGGCCAGTTTCGCGCAAAGAAGCCGACGTGCAAGCGAACGCCCCCGCCCTCTCCAATCCCGGCGTTCAGGCCAGCAGGCCCTTCACCACATGCCCGTGGATGTCCGTCAGCCGGTAGCGACGCCCCTGAAACTTGTAGGTCAGGCGCTCATGATCAATGCCCAGCAGGTGCAGGATGGTGGCATGGAAGTCGTGGATGTGCAGGCCGTCCCTCACGACGTTGTAGCCAAACTCGTCCGTCTCGCCGTGGAGGAGGCCGGGCCTGACGCCGCCGCCCGCCATCCAGGCCGTGAAGCAGCGGGGATGATGGTCGCGCCCGAAGTTGGGCTGGATCTTGCCCTGACAATAATTGGTTCGGCCAAACTCACCGCCCCAGACCACCAGCGTGTCATCCAGAAGCCCCCGCTGCCGGAGGTCCTTCACGAGCGCCGCCGCAGGCTGGTCGGTCTCCTTGCAGAGCCTGGGCAGGGCTCCCGGCAGCCCGCCATGATGGTCCCAGTCCTGGTGATAAAGCTGGATGAAGCGCACCCCGCGCTCGGCCAGCCGCCGGGCCTGCAGGCAGTTGGCGGCAAAGGTTCCAGGCGTCTTCACATCGGGACCATACATGTCGAGCACATGCTGCGGCTCAGCGCTGATGTCCGTGGCCTCCGGGATGCTGGACTGCATCCGGTAGGCCATTTCATAGTGGTCGATGCGGTTCTGGATCTCGACGTCCGGCGTGCCCTCGAACTGATGTTCATGCAGCTCCCTCAGCCGGTCCAGCATGGCGCGCCGTGAGGCGTTGCCGACACCGTCGGGATTGCCCAGATAGAGGACGGGGTCCTTTGCCGCCCGGAACAGCACGCCCTGATGCTTGGTGGGCAGGAAGCCGCTGCCCCACAGGTGCGCCCCGAGCGGCTGGCCTCCCTTGCCCTTGGTGATCAGCACGGTGAAGGACGGCAGGTTCGTGTTGTCGGCCCCCAGGCCGTAGCTGAGCCAGGCGCCCATGCTTGGCCGGCCCGCAATCTGCGAGCCCGTCTGGAAGAAGGTCACGCCGGGGCCGTGATTGATGCTCTCCGTGAACATCGAGCGGATCACGCAGAGATGGTCCGCAATGCCGGCCGTGTGCGGCAGCAGTTCCGAGTACCAGCCTCCGGACTGTCCATGCTGCCGAAACTTGAAAGGTGACCCCACCATCGGGATCGAGGATTGGTTGCCCGACATGCCGGTCAGCCGCTGGCCGCCACGCACGGAGTCCGGCAGCTGCTCGCCATGGCGCTGGTTCAGCATCGGCTTGTAATCATATAAATCCAGCTGCGAAGGACCGCCTGACATGAACAGGTAGATGATCCGTTTCGCCTTCGGCTGCCAGTGCGTGGCGCCGAGCACGCCGCGATCGGCCAAGGGCGCACCGGCGGCAGCCGCCTGCTCCTTCATCAGCATCTCAGCGAGGGCCGCTCCGCCCAGGCCCAAGCCCATGCGATTCAGCCATTGGCGGCGGTTGAGGATGGGATTCAAGGTGTTCATAAAGTCGGGTCGTCTAACGCTTCACCACACAGGCGTCATGGTTCATCAGCGCCTGGGCCAGGATGGCGGCGGCGGCGGCTTCGGCGGGAGGAATGACCGGATCCGGCCTCGTCAGGCCGGTCTTGCGCAGCGCCTCGGCCTCGGCGGGAAACTTCCGGTAATGCCGGAGCTGTTCCTCGAACAGTTGAAGGCAGGTCCGCTTTTCTTGCGCATCCGGGGCACGGCCCAGGCAGAGCAGGAAGCCCGTCTCGATCATTTTTGACGTGTCCCCCCGGGCATCGCGGTGCAGGTTTTCCCCCAGCACGCGCGCCGCTTCAACATACTGGGTTCCATTCAGAAGGATCAGGGCCTGGAGCGGAGACTCTGTGCGCTCACGCCGGGATGAGCACACCGCCCGCCTCGGCGCATCAAAGGCCAGAAGCGCAGGAGGAGGGCTGGTCCGGCGCCAGGTGGTGTAAAGACTGCGGCGGAACACTGATTCAGCCCCGGCCGGATTCACCGGCTTGAAGGCCTCGGTCATCTCATAAGGGTTCACCGGCGGCCCTCCCACCTTCAGGTCCAGCAACCCGGCCGTTGCCAGGGCGTTGTCACGAATCATCTCGGCGGGAAGCCGGAATCGCGGACCTCGGGCGAGCCATTGATTGTCCGGATCATCGGCCATCGTGCGGGCGTCCGCGATGCTGCGCTGACGATACACCCGGCTGCTCACAATCTCACGCACCAGGGCCTTGAAATCCCACCCGCTCTGAATGAACCGCCATGCGAGAAGATCAAGCAGCTCCGGGTACAGCGGCCTCTCACCCTGGCTGCCAAAGTCCTCCGTCGTCCTCACCAGCCCGCGACCGAACAAACTGTTCCAAAGCCGGTTCACGGTCACCCGCGCTGTCAGGGGATGCCCTGGATCGGTCAGCCACTTCGCCAGGCCAAGACGGTTCATCGGGGCGCCCTTGGGGAACGGGGACAGGGCGGCGGGAACGACCGGGCCGACCTCCTCGGCGCGCTTGTCGTACTCGCCGCGGGTCAGCACATAGGCCTTTTTGGGGCGCGCCAGCTCCTGCATGACCATCATCTCCCTCTGAGCATCCTGAAGCAAGTAAAGCTCGGCGCGCGCCGCCTGCAGCTCCTTCGCCGCATCCTTCGCCCTGGACAGATCCCGGCTGAAAACCCGCAGGTCATCCACCAGTCCGCCCTTGAACCCACGGTCGCGGAAGCGTTCCCCCAGGCTGATGTTGTCGCCTCCGCCACCCTGGATGGTCCTGGTCAGCGCATCACGCACCACCTCCACCTCCGCCAGCCTGCCGTTCACATACAGGTGCAGCCCGGCAGCGCGGCTGCCTCCATCGTAAGTCACCGCGACATGCGTCCATTCGCCCGGCTTGAGCATCTCCCTGGCCCTGATGGAAATGGCGTTGCCCGGCCAGAAGTGAATGAGCGACCACTTCAGCCTCCCCTCCTCGATCAGCAGTTCGTAGCCTCGGCTGGCGGCATCCGTCCAGGCGCGGGAACGGTGCAGCACCACGGCCCGCTCCTTCACGTCCGGCGTTTGCAGCCACAGGGCGATGCTGAACGGCTCCTCGCGCTTGAAATTGCCCAGCGGAGTGTCCACCGGATCATCACCGCTGAACTGCACCGCACCTCCGAGCCGTCCCGTCACCAGCTTGTTCTCGCCCTTGAGAACGGCGGATGTCTTGTCCTCCACCTTCACCGGCCTGCCATCTTTGCCTTGCGTGGGAGCCGGACCGAGCTGGGCCATCAGGTCGGCAAGGCGGCCGCCCTTCAGTTCATCAAACGGGAAATGTGCCACCTGGCCTGCAAGAGACGCAGGCACACCATCCCGCAGGTCCAGCTTCCCAAGAACGGACCCGTTCGAATCAGCCGCCTCCAGCCTTGTCACCTTCGCCGCCAGAGCCTCCATTTTCCCCTGGGTCGGCGCGTCCATCAGCATCATCGTGGGTGTGGGGGGCGACGGGGTGAAGAAGGAGTACAACCCGGCTTCGTCGATGTTTTGGAACATCGAAAACAGCCCGTAATACTCCTTCTGCGTCACCGGATCGTACTTGTGATCGTGGCAGCGTGCACACTCAAAGGTCAGGCCCAGAAAGGCTGTCGCCACCGTCTGCACGCGGTCCGCCACATACTCCACGCGGTACTCCTCCTCCACACTGCCGCCTTCGCTTTCCTGCTGGTGCAGACGGCTGAAGGCCGTGGCCAGCCTCTGTTCGTCCGTCGGGTTTGGCAGGAGATCCCCGGCAAGCTGCCAGGTGATGAACTGATCAAAGGGCAGGTTTTCATTGAAGGCCTTCAGCACCCAGTCGCGCCAGGGCCAGACCTCACGTTCACGGTCCACCTGAAAGCCGTAGCTGTCGGCATAACGTGCCACATCCAGCCAGTCGACCGCCATACGTTCCCCGTAGTGCGGAGAGGCCAGCAGCCGGGTGACCCAATGGTCCACCGCCATGTCAGGATCCAAGGCGTGTTCGGCCACAAATGCGGCGGATTCCTCGGGCCTGGGCGGCAGGCCGGTGAGGTCAAAGGCCAGACGCCGTGCCAGGGTCTCCGCTGAAGCTTCGGGCTGAAGCTCAAGTCCCCGTTCTTTCAAGCCGGCACGGACCACCGAGTCGATGTCAAGCTGCCGGAGCGCCTCTCCATGGAGCGGAATAAAGGACCAGTGCGCCTCATATTCCGCCCCTTCGCTGATCCAGCGCCGCAGCGTGGCCACCTCCTCGGTCGTCAGGCTGCCCAGCTTCGATTTCGGCGGGGGCATCACTTCATCAGGATCCTTCGAAAGGATGCGCTCCAGGATCATGCTCTGCTCCGGCTGACCAGGCCGGATGTGTCCATCCTTGATGGCGGCATCCCTCACATCCAGCCGCAGGTCCGCCTTTTGGTTCTTGGCGTCAGGTCCGTGACAGTGAAAGCACTTGTCCGACAAGATGGGGCGGATGTCCCGGTTAAACTGTAGCTTTCCTGCCGCAGAAACCTCCCCGGCCCAGGCCATGGCCAGCAAGAGGGTGGTGTTGACATGTCTGAAACTCATCGCCTTTAAAACGCCCGACAGGCGTGCCCTATTCTTTCAAGTCTGTGTCTGATCGTGAAAGCCCTGCCTTGAGGACATGAAAAAAGCGCAGGCCGATTGGCCTGCGCTCAAAAGGGAGTGTTCGCTGAAGAATCGCCGTTCTTACCAGCCCTGGCTGCGGCT
>Ga0315900_10002309_pt1 | contig 29387 bp, 22 predicted proteins | sample LakEriMetagenome_FD_203521 | JGI IMG/M metagenome (GOLD analysis project Ga0315900, IMG submission 203521) | Freshwater fungal communities from buoy surface, Lake Erie, Ohio, United States - Buoy 12 MA114 | ecosystem: Environmental > Aquatic > Freshwater > Lake > Lake biofilm | place: USA: Lake...
GAGGATCATAACCTATCGCATGCGTCAAAAACGATGGGCTTGTGTCTGATAAGAACGGTATTGATAGATTCCTAGAACTAAGAAGCAAAAAGGTTCGTGATGGCAATCTACGGGACAGCTTTGTTATCGATTTGTCTTTTGATCGGCTTGGCAACGGGACGTTACATTGGTTTCTTGTGCGGACTGAACTCCGATATCGGTGGTGTTGGTATCGCCATGTTGTTGCTGCTTGGTTGTTGTGGGTATCTGCAGCGATCCGGAAGGCTCAAGCCCCCTACAGAATCAGGCATTCTCTTTTGGGGTTCGATTTACGTACCGATCGTGGTTGCAATGGCCGCCTGTCAGGATGTGTCCAAGGCAGCGCAGGGAGGTTTAATCGCGATACTCGCTGGGGGATTAACTGTACTAGCATGTTTTTTCTTAGTCGGATTGCTCGTGCGGCTTGGGGATGATCCTGAAATCGCAGTGGTCGAACGTCGGAAAGATGGGGACGTTGGATCATGAATACAATCCTCGAAGCATTTTACATTACGATCGAAAAAAATAGCTTCATCGCAGCTTTTGCTTGTGTGGGAGTAACTATTTGGCTCTCGTACCTTGTTTCTGATCGTCTGACGCGCGGACGATTGCATGGTTCGGCAATTGCCATAGCGATTGGATTGTTAGCCGCGGCGTTGGGTGGTTGGTGGACAGGAGGCAGGCAAGGCGTTGCTGACCTACCCTTGCTTTCCGGTATGGGGTTGATGGGTGGCGCGATGCTCCGAGATTTAGCAATCGTCGCAACCGCTTTCGGAGTCAAAGTAGAAGAGTTTCGTAGGGGAGGTGTTATTGGTGCAGTGTCATTAGCTCTAGGATTATTGACATCCTTTATTGTGGGTGGAGTGGTGGCATTCGCCTGTGGCTATCATGATGCAGAAAGCATCACAACGATCGGCGCTGGAGCGGCAACCTATATCGTTGGACCGGTCACAGGGACTGCGATTGGTGCAAGTAGCGAAGTGATCGCTTTGAGTTTTGCAGCGGGGTTAATCAAAGCGATCTTGGTCATGATACTGACGCCGATGGTTGCAAAACCGATGGGCCTGAAGACGCCACGAGCCGCAATGATTTATGGTGGACTGATGGGAACAAATAGTGGTGTGATGGCAGGGCTCGCTGCGACGGATCCTAAATTGGTTCCCTATGGCGCGATGACAGCCACGTTCTATACAGGCTTAGGTTGTCTTGTTGGTCCTTCGGTTGTGTACCTGACCGTTCGATTGTTTTTTTAAGTTGAGAAACATGGATCTGCCAATTATTGAACGCGCCAAGTTTCATGGCGAATCGATTGCCTACAGAGCGTCAGAGATTTCGACAACGTATGCTCAATTGCTTGATGATTCAGCTAGATTAGCCCAACGTCTGTTAGATAACAGGGAAGACTTACGCGAAATAAGAGTTGCAATGCTGGTGCCCGCTGGAGCTCCTTACAGCGTCGCGCAGTGGGGTATATGGAGAGCCGGTGGAGTGATGCTGCCTCTCTGCTTATCGGCGACCGAACAAGAATGGGAGTATTCTCTAACGGACTCAGAAGTCGAAGTCGTGGTCACCACATCAGAGTGGACTGATAGGATTCTCTCAGTATGTCATCGACTTGGCGTTCGAGTGGTTTCCTTAGAGAGTGCTCTTGAGGTATCTGTAATCAAACATGATTTACCTTCGATCGATGAGTCTCGCCGAGCGATGATTCTCTATACGAGTGGTACGACGAGCAAACCAAAGGGTGTTGTCACAACGCATTCCAATATTCAATCGCAAATTAGAGCGTTAGTCGAAGCATGGGAGTGGAGTAAGGAGGATCGTATTCCACTATTTTTGCCACTGCATCATATTCATGGAATCATCAATGTCATGAGCTGCGCATTGTGGAGTGGTGCAACGATCGAGCCGTTTTCTCGATTTGATATGGCCAGTATTTTGGAAAGGGTTCGAATTCAAGAGTACACAATTTTCATGGCTGTACCGACGATCTACGTGAAGCTCCTTGAGGAGTTGGCAGTTTGCACGGAGCCGAAGCGATGCGGGATCATTTCAGGTTTTGCACAAATGAGACTCATGGTGTCAGGATCTGCGGCCTTACCTGTTTCGGTATTTGATGGATGGTACCAACTTACCGGCCAAAAACTGCTTGAACGATATGGCATGACTGAAATCGGTATGGCTCTGTCTAATCCTTACCGTGATGAGCGGCTTGCGGGAACCGTTGGGCAGCCCTTACCAAATGTGGAAGTGCGATTGAAAGATGGGGAGAAAATCATTCTCCAAGAGAATGTACCTGGCGAGATACAAGTTAGAGGACCAAGTGTTTTTAAGGAGTATTGGAACCGATCCGAAATCACCTTGGAGTCATTTGACGATGGATGGTTTCGTACCGGTGATATTGCTGTGATCGAAAATGGCTACTATCGAATCATGGGACGCAGTTCGGTCGATATCATTAAAAGCGGCGGATATAAACTTTCTGCACTCGAGATCGAATCAGTTCTGCTTGACCATCCAGCGATTCGAGAGTGTGCGGTGCTCGGAATTGAAGATAGCACGTGGGGTGAAGCTGTCGCCGTAGCTGTTACGCTGCATCAAAATAAATCGCTCGATATCGAATCGCTGAGAGAATGGTGTCGGCAGCGTATGTCGGTATACAAGATTCCTAAGTATCTAAAGGTGACAGACAGCCTTCCTCGAAATGCTATGGGGAAAGTGACGAAGCCAGCAGTTCGCCAAATCTTTGATGATTTGTAACCATCGTCGTGAATCGTTCCGAGGTTCGACGCTTTTGGTACCGACTTCTTTTATGCGCTACTGCCACCTATGGGTAGTTGGAGGCTTCACTCAAGCCTGCGGAGTGGTCAACGATGCTGGCTCTCGCATTAGGATTTTGCGGGCTTTACCGATTCGGCAGAATATGGCGATTTAAGTCCAGCAATGGAAGGGAATTTCCGTAAAAAACAGCTTAACAGGGGGGATAGGTATAACGGCGCACTATGCTTCCTGCGAGCTTTGGATTCAAAGCTGCACAAATTCGTCTTTTTGCATCAGCTTGGTAACATTCGATTCTACGGGTAGCGAAGCATGTTCACTCTCTTTAGTCGCGGTTTATCTAGTCAGATTTCAGCTCGAAAAAGAAAGCAGGAAATATGGAAGAAGGTAGGTAGAATCATCGACCGAGCCGCAGCACAGTCGGCGACGATTTCTAAGGAACAGAGAAAAGATAAGAGAATCCCTATTTCGATGCCCGTTTTGATTCAGCCTTACAGCGAAGACAGCACGGATAGGATGAGCCCCGTTTACGCCCTCACGAAGGATATTTCAGAGGAGGGAATGGCCATTGTAGTTGATTCGGCGCTTCCGAAAACGCCTATCTTCTGCGCTCTATGGTGCGATGGACCGCTCTGCTTCGTTGGTTGTATTCGACAAAGCCGAAATATGGGTGGTGGATTTTACCATATTGGAATCGAATTCGACGAGCTGGTAAATGTCTCGGACTGGGACGACCTTCGTCCTGCGATCTCTTTACTGAAACCAGAAATGTAGTCTCACCGCTCCGATTAGCGGCGTACTAGATATTCGCGAGTTGACAGGGCTTGTGTGTTTTGTGGCGAAACAGGCACCAAGCCATGATGACTCATTCTCTCTTTTCAGTATGGATATCAGCAGAGTAGAGTCGCACGCCATGAAGCTGTTTTTGTCACGTCGTTTTTTATTCATAAAAGCGCATATCTGTTACAGATCAGCCGCTCTAATCGCACCCCACTGTCGCGTGAAATGACCTAGTAGTTTCGGCTTGGACTTTTGATCCGCGATTACAAAATCTTTTCGAGCCGTTGAGTTCTACTTCAGCGACCGAGATAATCCCATGCTGCTACACCGAGCCGCTTGGTGTTTTTCGCAAAGAACTCTAGGAGTTTGGCTGAAATGAACAAGGCAACGGAACAATCGTCGGGTTCCAGCGCATCTCAAGCAGATCGAGTGGGCGGTCTCGCCGGCTTACTTTCGCTTTGGTTTGGTTTATCCAAAGAGGTTGGGCGATTACCTTATGCTTTAAGCGGTTTTGGCTTAATGGCCTTTAAGTATCTGGTTGAAGCTGGTGCGATTTACTATTTCACACAGCGTTTTTTCACTCCCACTGATTTCGTAAATCCTCTCTTATCGATTCGTCAGCAATACCTCGCAGATCCAGCTCCGGAATGGCTCAGCTGGGCGATTTTTCTGTGGTCGTTCCCTTTTCTTTGGATCGCAGTCTCGATGAGTGTTCGCCGCGCGGTGAATGCGGGAGCGACGGCTTGGTTGGGACTGATGGTGATTGTTCCGGTCGTCAATTTAGTCGTCATGTTGGTCTTGGCTTTTCTCCCGAGTCGAGGAAAGACCCTTGTCGCACAAAACAGACCAGAACCTGTGGTCGATCAGTTTATTTCGAGTGCATTGTTGGGAATTGTCACGAGCGTCGTGATCTGTCTGGTTATGTTGGCGATCAGCGTCTATCTATTCCAGGACTACGGCATGACGCTTTTCATGGGAACGCCCATTCTGATGGGAGCTGCAAGCGCCTATATCTTTAATCGGCCACGCGTGAGAGGTTTAGGCAGTAGTCTCCTAGTCGCGCAGCTCTCGATACTGATCAGTGGAGTTGCCCTTCTCATCTTTGCCTTCGAAGGAATTCTCTGTTTAGCGATGCTATATCCGATCGCAATGATCATGGGCTTACTCGGAGGTTTGATCGGTTTTTCCGTTGCAGCAATCGCTCCGCAAAAGGCAGTGGCTCTGATTGTTCCCGCTTTACTTTTGCCGCTGTTGGCTGGTGCCGAACAAGCGTATCGCGTTGTGCCTGAGTACGAAGTGATCTCTGTTGTAGAAATCGATGCTCCACCGCAGCGAGTGTGGCCTCACGTCATCGGTTTTTCGGAGTTACCGCCGCCACCGAATTGGTATTTTCAACTCGGCATCGCTTATCCGCAGCGTGCGACGATCTATGGGACAGGAGTGGGGGCCGTTCGGCATTGCGAATTTTCAACGGGGCCTTTTGTGGAACCGATCACGGTTTGGGACGAGCCGCGAAGATTAGCCTTTGATGTCAAATCGCAGCCACCTCCGATGCACGAATTGAGTCCTTATCGTCATGTGCATCCACCGCATTTGGATGGCTACTTGCGATGTCAGCGCGGTGAGTTTCGGCTCATCGAATTGCCCGGTGGACGAACAAGGCTGGAAGGCAGCACGTGGTATGAGTACGAGATTTTCCCTCAGGACTACTGGACGCTCTGGTCCGACCTATTGATCCATCGTATTCACAAACGTGTCCTCGATCACATCAAGAATCTCGCCGAGGCCGATCAAGCGAAAGAAGTTGTCCAATTGTCGTCGAATTAATGCCAAACCTCCTCCGTATTAGATCGTGCTTGAGATTATCAGCTCCGCAGATAAGTCAACGCTTGGATGATTGATGGATCGATGATGATTTTAAGAACCAATCGGCGCGTAAAAAAACTGTACCACTGCGCAATCGGCACTGGTACAGTTTCTTGCTTTTCAGCTATCGCTTTTTCGGAAGCGAAACAATTCTTGTCTTACTTCAATTCGCGGATTTCAACGTTGCGGAATTCAACCGCATCGCCGTGGCCGGCGAATCCGAAGAAGCCACTGGTGCGATCTTTGCCCGGATGTGGTGTGTTGGCCATCAATTCCGTCACTTTGGAAAGATCGGTATCCAGAATCTTGTTGCCGTTTAGTTCGACTGTGATTTTCGAACCTTCAACGGTCACAACTTGGAAGTTCCATTGTCCAGTTGGTCGCAAGAAACCGCGATGAGCGGCTGCCATGCCGTATGCAGAACCGTGATACTGACGAGCATCTAGCTTTGCATACTGCGGCGCGTCGTTGTCGAGCACTTGCAGTTCGGTCATACCAACATAGGCAGTATCACCTTCGCCTGGATAACGAATCGCAAGTCCATTGTTGCCACCTGGGGGTAGACGGAATTGAATAGCAGCCTGGAAGTTCGCGTATTCCTTCTCGGTGTGCAACACGCCACCCTTACCTTCTTTGCAGCGAATCGCGCCATCGACAACTTCATAATTGTCGTTAGCACCTTTCCAGCCGGCTAGCGACTTGCCATCGAACAAGGACTTAAAGCCTTGGGCGAGCTTGCTGGCCAAAATCTGATTCGCTTCTTCGGTGCCGATCTCACGAACAAAAATATTTCGCCAGCGAATTTCGCCACCGTGAGTTTGGAGTTGGATTGGACCTTTAGCAAACAGAGGCTGGTTGCGATCGAAATAGTTTTCCATGATGGCATGATCGACCACCATCTCGCCGTTGAGCCAAACGCTGGTTCGAGACCCTACCTGCAAGATTCGGAACTTATTCCATTCGCCGAAAGGACGGTCAGCCTTCACGAGTGGATCTTTACCTGCAGCACCTTTGCTGTTGTTCCAAAGACCGCCGCTACCAAGTTTCGAACCGAGTCCTCCTTTGTCTTCCTGAACCGAGTCCCAAATCTGAACTTGAGGAATACCTCGAAGATAAATACCGCTATCTGCTGTGGGAACAGTCTTGTATTCGATCAAGAGTTCCATATCGCCGAATTCGCGATTGGTCGTCAGGTACACACCATGGCCATCATTGATCACTTCATTGTTGGCGGTAGACCAATGGGCTTTCATGTCTTCATTCCAAGCGTCTCGCTGCTTGGCATCTTTGGTTGCCCATTCACGTGGATCGAGGTGAGGTCGACCGTGCCAACCGTCGAGCGATTTGCCGTCGAACAGAACTTCGAAACCTTCAGGTGCTTTCACATCGCCTTCGGCTTTAGCAACGTTGCCGCAGCACAACGCCAGTGCCAGGGGCGTACCGGCCACAAGTGTCCAGAGGCGTGAAAAAGAGGAAACAGACATCGTCATCAGGTAGGCTCCTCGAGGAGGGAATCAAATGGCAAGAAAAACATCGGGACCAAAAATCTGCAAAGAGGAATGTCCCAACGCATCCGTAAAGGACCAATCGTAACCGCCAAGCGATTCAGTTTCTACTTAGTATGCTTTTGTTGCCTATTTTTCGTTTCGATATCCTCCAGAATCGCTTGGATCCAGCGATTCACTTCATTGCGATGGGTCATGTGGATAAGGTGTTTTCCTCGAAAAAGCAGCGTTGCATCTCGCGAAGTGGGAGGCCGAATCACACGGTCAACCGCCCCATGGATTTGATGGACGGGTGTGCTCAGTTGATCGATTTCCTCTGCGACTCGATCCCAATTCGCACACGCTTTGGCACTCCAACGCAAAAAATCCCAGTCCACGTTCTCTGCCATCCGCTTGATACTTCTTGCATCCGCAGGAGATAGTTGCTCGTCCCGAATCATTTTAGGAGCCGCTACGCGGCGCAAAATCACATCGGCAAGGAATGTGGGTAAGCGACCACCAAGGGACTGCTGCCAACGAAAACGGTTTCCTACCGCTTCGGCGCCACGGCAACTTGAGATCATCAGTACTGCTGCTGGGGTTGAGCGGACTTTTTGCACCATAGCAAATGCAATCTCTAGGGCAACTTGTCCTCCAAAAGAGATTCCTCCAATCACATAGGGCCTATCGTATGGGAGGATCGGCGAGTCCCCCAAACTCCATTGGTCGGCACAGCGTTCCGCAAAATCAATCAACGACTTACAACCTTCGTGAGAAGGCCAAGCCGGCGTCTTCAAATTAGGAAAGAAAGATCTTTGGGGATCCAGCAACGCAGTTGTTGCGCCCAGTCCGGGCAATAGAATTAAGTCGATCGTAGATGTCGAGGAGTTCGATTTCGGGTTGTGGGGATCGTTCACCTAACTAACTCCAATGTTTCGACAAAATACTCCCATCAACATTCATCGCTTCAACCTTGTCGTCGACTCATCATTCGGATCGACTGCGTTAATAGTGTATAAGCATTGCTCCCAAATCGCAGTTCAAAATAAATTATTTTCGAATCTATGAAGACTGTCGTGTGTCTTCGCAATCATCCCAAAGCCATACTACGGTCCAGCGGCACTCCTGGCTGAGTATCTTCGCTTCCTGTCGCGTGGGAACGAAAACAAAAATTGATTCCCATCGAAGTTCGGATAAGTTTAAGTCACCTAAATGACGCCACTCTTTCTCATTCCGCCAATCCTCCTTGCCGTTTTTACTCACAGCAGGTTGGTACCAAGAACGTTGGAAAGACGGAAGGCTTTTCCAAATCGTTTCGTCACCATAGATGACAGGTTGGCAAGGGTGTTCCAAAAGGGCATCCTTGCGAATGCAGACGCCATACGGTTCCCAATCCCAGCGGCGTAGATGATTTCGATAGCGGCGACGCGATAACAATTCAAGCAGAGGTACTTCAGAGAGACTCACAGACTCCACATCGTTGCGCACAAGACCAGGTCTGGCTCGGAGTCGCTGTTGAGTAACGATTCTCCGTAAGCTCTCTAGCGGCGAGCGTTCCGTGGGATGTTCTCTGAGTAACCAACGATCCCATTCGACTTCGAGCGATTCATCTGGCCAATGATTCTGCATCGCCCTTGTGCAATGGGTCAGATAATCGCTTGTTTGCGTATCACTCCGTTGCCACATCAGTCTCAAGGGAACTGTCGGATTGCGAATCGCCGATTGCCCGCTTTCACAACGACTGAGTGACGAACCGGATGGTTTATCGGCCGAATCGAGTAGCACCCAATTCACGGCCTTTTTTACTTTGCAATCAGAGGTCTTCGGACTCAATTCGTCGGCAAATTGATAGATCCTCACCGAGCCGACATCGCATTCTCCTGTGCTTTCGAATCGGTAATCGAGGGAGTGGGCAATATTACCACCTTCTCTTACTTCGATCGCATGCACGAGATCTGCTGAAAGGACTTGAAATGAATCGGGGGTTAATGCAATAGAATTAGCACAAAGATGGGAGTTGTCGTTAGCCGTTTGTTGATAACTAATTCCCTCAAGCGTCCCGATCGGCGGAGAGACGAAAATAGAAAGCGGTCTACTCCCGAATCGCGATAGGGAAACCGTTTCGACTGCGCGATGCTTTAGCCACTCTTTCCATGTCAGCGATTTCTTTGGAAGAAAGAGCAAGGCATGCTCGATACCCAAACGCTGAGCAAGATATTTCGTGATAGGCCCTGTAGTAACTTCATCGGCAATCAATAGAAGATCATCGTTGGGATTTAGGGTACGACATGCATGCAGCAATTTCCGAAACCACCGGTCTTGGGCAGGATAGTCATGTGATATTCGCGAACTGACAATCGACGTGAAATGAAGGCTGCGATCAAGGTCGGTGATTAAATGCGATGGTCCGGAAAACCAATACAAGCGTTGCCCAAAAGCTATTTCCAGAAGTTCCCTTTGCTTGCCGGGCCAACTATGAAACAAACGAAAGTCCAGATCGCTTGAATTATGGAAGAACGCCTTATCGGCTAATTCGTAAGCCTCAGGTTGACCGTCAGGAATCACGGCATTCAACCAAGCGCGAAACTCGTGTGAATTTTTGAAGTCTTTGGCAGTTTCAAAATTAGAGGCCATCGACTTACGCCTCCGCGGAATCTTTGGCGTTGCCATCCGCTAGCGAATCCAATCCCGTCTTTGCGGGATAAACGAATCGCGGTAGCCAATATGCTATGACGAGCATCCATGTTATGGCCGCGAAGATTCGAATAGGCCAGTCACCGATGATTTGAAAGAGACCTGGGCGACTGTCGCGATAAGGCTCCGCCAAAATCTGGTCTGGTTCCATTCGATGAGCGATGGCTTCCAATCGTCCCGCACCATCGATCCAAGCAGAGAGACCCGTATTAGCGGCAATCACCATTGGACGACGATTCTCAACAGCAGAGGCGATCGAGCACGCGAGATGATGGTCGAGCATACTTGACCCTCGAAACCAACCATCGTTGGTCACATTGAGCATAAGATCTGGTGACTTCCCTTTGAGGGTTAATGTTCGAATCTGGCCATAAAGATGATGGGGGATCATACTTTCAAAGCAAATACTAGGGGCAATCTTGGCACCATAGATTTCAAAGCATTTCTCTTCGTCGCCTGTTGAAACAGCACTCATTCCAAAGAGCTTGTAAAGAAGCCCGAAGAAACCATTGAGCGGGAAATATTCGCCAAACATCACGAGATGTTTTTTCGCATAGCTATCGGCGATTTGCCCTTGGGGATCAATCCACACGGCGCTGTTAAATCGTTTCACCTTGTCGGGATACAATTCCCAAACATCGGTACCCACGATCGCGTGTATCTGATTCGCTTGGACGGTCGACTCCGTGGGGGCCAGATTCGCAGCACGAATAAGTGATTGAGCTTTGAGTTGAAAGAGACGTGACATCGATTGAACTGTCTGGGGTAGCTCTTCCGCATTCACGCCGGCTGATGCTAATTCGGGTGCAAGTGTCCCCTTGGAGTAGTCGAGCATGATCGGTTCGTTCGCGGTGAAGACCGATTCCGGCCATACGACAAGTTGAATGTTCTCGAATCGTTCACTCGCTTTGCGAGTTCCGTTCGCGTAACGTTGCCATGCTTCGTGTCTTAATTGAGCCGTGGCTTCGAACATTGTCGGTGCATTCTCCTGGATCAACGCGATCCGCAGAAGCTTTGGCTGTTGCTGTTTCAATAACTCTGTTTCGCGGATTCGATAAAAGCCGTATCCAAAGATCGATAACGTCGATAACAGCGCGATAGAAAGTGGAAGCCAACGTGGTCGCGAGGAATCCTGTGGAGGCGATTGCCCTATCCTCCAAGGCAGGATTTCAATTAAAGCGACATTGATCGACACGATCCAGGCTCCGATACCGTAGATGCTGATTTGATCTGCTAGTTGTAAGACGATGGGTACTCGCGCGAAGCTGTGCGCAAGCAGCAGCCCTGAGAAGCCTGTCAGGAAATAGCTTCGCGTCAATTCAAGGCTGCACCACACCAAAGGAGCAGAAACTGCAAGTGGAATTCGCCAATGATGAACGGCGATGCGAGTTATTCCTACGAACAACGGAACGTAGGCAGCGAGGTAAAGCGACAGCGCGAACCAGCCTGCATAGAGAGGCCAAAAGGCGAGGCGAATGCCTTGAAGTGTAAGAAGCCAGAAGAGTGAACCAGCAAGCCAAAGTTTAAAATAATCCTTTCGTTGCAGTGGCGCCGTCTGCTGGACTAGCCAAAGCCAAGGAACCAGCGCGAAGAAGGCTGTCAGTGCAAGACCTAGAGGAGGAAATGCGGTCCAGAGAAGCAATGCTCCGACGAACACACTAATCCAACGAGATCGCTCGGCGTCATTTCGAGCGATCGAGGAAAGAGCGGAAGGGTGACGTTGTTGGGATTGTTTTCCAGAATGATCTTTAATCGGTTGATTTTCGGTTTTCGGATCTTTCTGGGGCCTTTCCTTTTTGGCCACGTCATTCTCCTCCGTGTTTATTTCGGATTACCAGTTCAGTGGCTTCAGCCAAGTCTGCTTCAGTTCATTCCAATCGATATCCGCAAGAACTGGATCGCATTGGTGGCCTGCCAGTATCCGCAACTTAGGACCGCCTACTACATGGCCAACCGACGCGATGGGGAGATCGCGGAACTCTTTCTCGAAAGCGGCTGCTTTACTTGCTGGAACTTCAACAAGGAAGCGTGAATTGGACTCCGAGAATAATGCCGTGAGGGGATCGACAAACTGACTTTGGCAAAGTTCAGCGATATCGAGATCGATACCCAGGTGACCTGCAAAGGCCATCTCGGCGGCGGCAACCGCCAATCCACCTTCACTGAGGTCATGGCAGGATCGTACGAACCCTGACTTGATGCTTTGATGCAATGCAACGAAAACTCGCTTGGCAAGATTCGCATCGACTTTTGGAACTTCACCACCGACTAGATTGTGAACAAGTGCGAAGTGAGAACCACCGAATTCATTACGAGTTGGTCCAACCAGGTAGAGCTTATTTCCTGCTTCCTTGATATCCATCGTCACGCATTTACGGACGTCGTCGATTTGGCCCATAGCGCTGATAAGCAGGGTGGAAGGGATAACCAAAGTTTGCTTTTCACCTTGGCTGTCGACCCAGGCAAATTCATTCTTCAAGCTATCTTTACCACTGATGAATGGCGTTTTCCAAAGAACGGCTAGATCGCGGCACGCGATCGCAGCGCGAACCAGCGTTCCAAGTGTCTCCGGACGATCCGTATTACCCCAACAGAAATTATCAAGCAGGGCAATGCGTTCAGGGTCGGCACCCACGCAGACGGCATTGCGAACCGCTTCGTCCATGGCGCTGGTAGCCATGTGATAAGGATCAAGGTCACCATAATGTGGATTCATTCCGCAACTGATGACGATACCTTTTGAACTATCCAGAAGTGGACGTACAACGGCAGCATCGGAAGGCCCATCGTTCATTGGGCCAACCAGAGGTTTGATAACGCTTCCACCTTGAACTTCATGGTCATACTGCCGAATCACCCAATGCTTGCTGGCAACGTTGAGTGAGCCAAGAATCTTACGAATCGTTCCTTCGATTCCAGATCGATTGAGATCGGGAACTGGAAGCGGAATTGGTGCAGGAGGATGATACGTCGCTTGACGTACCACGGGTGGTCGACCATCGTGCAGGAACTCCATCGATAGCGAACCGACTTCCTGGTTGTTGTACATCAATCGCAGTTGACCGGTTGGAACAAACTGGCCAATGATGGTTGCTTCGACTCCTTCGCTCGCGCAAACTTTTTCAAAGCGTTCCCAGTTTTGCGGAGGAACGGCGAGCACCATACGCTCTTGAGCTTCGCTGATCCAAATCTCGGTGTAGCTTAAGCCGTCGTATTTCAGTGGAGCGCGATCGAGCCAAACCTCTGCGCCGATTTCCTCACCCATCTCGCCAACAGCGCTACTGAAGCCCCCTGCCCCGCAATCGGTCACCGCGTTATATAGATTTTCATCGCGAGCCTGCAACAGAACGTCGAGAACCATCTTCTCCATGACGGCGTTGCCGATTTGTACCGAACCACCAGAGATCGTTTCGCTTTCGCTGGTCAATTCGATACTGCTAAAGGTTGCGCCGTGAATACCATCGCGACCGGTGCGTCCTCCAATGGCTACGATCCAGTCGCCAGGATGAACTTCCTTGTCGGACTTATCTCGAGGTAAAATTCCCACGTTGCCGCAGTAGACCAGCGGATTTCCTAGGTAGCGACGATCGAAATAGACTGCTCCGTTGACGGTAGGGATTCCCATACGATTGCCGTAGTCCCGTACACCTGCGACCACTCCCTTCATCACTCGTCGAGGATGCAGGCAGCCGGGCGGAAGAGTTGCTGGATCGGTATCGGGTGGAGCAAAGCAGAAAACGTCCGTATTGCAAATGGGTTTCGCGCCCAAGCCAGTTCCCAGAGGATCGCGAATGACACCACCGATACCGGTGTTTGCTCCACCATAAGGTTCGATCGCAGAAGGGTGATTGTGTGTCTCTACTTTGAAGACGATGTTGTACTTGTCGTCGAATCGAACAATACCCGCGTTGTCTTTGAAGACTTTAACGCACCAATCTTGATCTCCCAGGTCGGCGCGGATTTGTTCTGTGGCTGCAAAGATCGTTTCACGCAGCATGTTTTTGAAATGCTGAGAACCGCGTTCATCGCGATAATCAATTTTACCTGCTAATGTTTTATGGCTGCAGTGTTCGCTCCAAGTTTGAGCGACGGTTTCCAGTTCGATATCGGTAGGATCGCGATCAAGCTTCTGGTAGTGAGCTTGAATCGTTTTCATTTCAGGAAGCGACAGCGAAAGTTGATGATCGCGACTGAGCTTCAAAAGCGCATCATCAGGCAAGCTTCGAAGTGCGACGGTGGCAAGTTTCAATTCATACTTTGAACCGATATCCAAGTGATCCAGTTGCAGCGGTCCGACAACAACTTGTTCGATCGAGTCGTTGGCGAGCAACTTGGAGGTAAGGCGTGTGAGGTCGCTTGGAGACAACGGGCTGAGCCAATATTTTCTCAGCGTCCGAACTTCCTGTACGTCCAGTTTGAGGTCTTGCAGGGCTTGCTTGGTGCTAAGCGCGACTGGATCCATGACACCAGGTTTAAAGAGAACGTGGACCAAGGTGTTGTTGGAGTTTGGAGCTTTAGTGAGGAGGTGATCTCCGACGGGAGCGATGATCGCTTTTTCCGTCACTGGATCTGCAAGCAGGGTGGCGGCGACTTGGCGAATGGCATCTTCGCCGGCGGTAGCTTGAAGTAAAAAGCCACGTACAGCATCGACCTGTAGTCCATCTGCCAAACCAAGATCCCTAGCTTCGCTGGCCAGAGAGTTTCCTACAGTGTCCGGTTGCCCGTTTGCCGGATAGATGTCAATTTCCCACAGCTTGGTCACGGATGGATTTTCCCGAGGATAAAAGGTTGAGAATCTGATCGGGCTGGTCGAGTTCCAGGGCCGATTGCCATTCAGAGAGAACTTTGGCAAAGTTCTCGACGGCTCGCAAGACAGGGAGACGGTTTTCACGCAGGATCTGGCACCACAGATCGGGGTCTCCCCCCGCGATTCGGGTGCAATCGCGCCAACCGGCAGCGACGAAATCGAGATGTTCTGGGGAGGTTTGGGCTGCGAGTGTCGAAGCGATGAGATGGGGTAGGTGACTGGTTTGGGCCAGAATATCATCATGCTTCTGCGCAGTTATCTCCCGTACATTTGCTCCTAGTGCGCTCCAAAGTGCCGTTGCTTGCCGGATGGCTTCGGGGTGGGTGGAACTGGAAGGGGTGATGAGGACAAGGCGGTTTTCAAGCAATGATTCTTTGGCATGCTCCGCGCCGCTTTTCTCACTACCGGCCAAAGGATGGGAGCCGACGAAAATACCTTTGCGAATTTTTCCTTCTAATTCGGCGACGATCGCTTGCTTGGTGCTTCCGACATCCGTCAGAAGAGTTGATGGCTTAGCCCAATGCGAAGCGGCCAGTAAGTCCGAAACGATACGCTGTACAGGGGTGCATGCGATAACAAGATCGGCATCCAACGCAGCGGGTTCGATAGATGTGTAACCTTCATCGATCATTCCAGATCGACGCCATTGTTCCAATTTTTCTAGATTGCGTCCCGTGCCGGCGATACAACCAGCCAGACCGCGTTGCCGCAAGGCAAGGGCGATCGATCCCCCCAGCATTCCGACTCCGATAATGACAACGCGATTCCAAAACGGCATGCAATGATTTTCCTTAGGCTGCATCAATGCGTGTGGCAAACGAGGTGGCTAAACAAGTTTTCCTATGGCGAATTAAAAGGCTCGCAAGCGATTTCTTAGCCTCTCAGTGTAGCAGATTATGGAAGGATTGTGTTTAAAGAGACCTGCTGCCTCCAGCCACTTTTTGTCGGGGCTAGAGGCTATTTGTACCATCGTCGTACCCCAGCATCGTGCCATTGTCGTGGATCGCTCCGCGATCCAACGCCTGATCCGTAGGCTTGGCGTCAGGTCTTCAGTTACTGGCGAGTCTTCCGATGTTTCACGTAAGACCTCGGAGCGGTTAATAACGATGGTCCAACCAAAAAGGTCACACGAGATGACCGCGAAGCTTGGCTGGTAAATCGGGTTGCTGCCAAATGCTCATGCCACCATCAACGAACAACACTTGGCCATGGATATGGGCTGCTAAGTCGCTGACAAGAAACAAGGCTGCGCCGCCACATACGTCCGCTTCAGGCACTTGGCCATTGGGTGTATGAAGTTCCATCCATTTCAAAAAATCGTTATCACTCGACAACACGCGATTGGTCAGTGGGGTGCGCACTAAGCCTGGTGCCATCGCATTGACACGTATTTGATGAGGTGCAAGCGACACACATAGCGATCGAACCATCGCATGAATGGCACCTTTGGAACTGTCGTAAGCGGTATGGTCTGATTCAGAGAGCAGACCATTGATTGATCCAGTGAATAGCATGCGTCCATCGACTCCATTGGCGATCCACCGTTTGGCAAAGGCTTGCGCCAGGAAGTAGGGAGATGCTGTATTGAGTCGAAACGTTTTCTCGTAGGTTTCAAAATCCATTTCGAGAAATGGTTTGTCGATATATGTTCCCGCATTATTGACGAGGATATCAATCGAGGGAGCGACCGCGATGCTACGTTCGAACAATCGAGCTACTGAATCCATCGTGGGTCCTGAGAGGTCACCATCGACTAGCGAAACCTTAACTCCATGGCTTTCACAGGCTGTACGAGTTACTTCACTATGATCATCCAGTTGGTATCCATGAATTACGACGTCCGCACCCGCTGTGGCTAAAGCAATGGCAATAGCTTTTCCAACACCTTGAGTGCCACCAGTAATAAGTGCAGTGCGTCCGCGCAATTGTATCATGAGTTTTTCTCCTCGATTGGTTTCCATTGGCTGAAGGTTGCTGCTTGGCCAATCCGTTCTTCATTATCGCCGTAGATATTCCAAACAACAGCATTCTCGATCAGAAATCGTTTGCCGCTTTTTGAGATTCGGATACCAGAATAATGATCGATGTAGCCGAATTGACGAACCCTTTCGAGCAATTGCTCGCGGTCGGGCCGAAAATCAGGTTCCGCTGAAAGCCGTGACGGCATTCCCACAATCTCATTCCATGACATTTCCCATAAATTCATCGCAGTCTGATTGGCGAAAATAAATTGCGGGTCAGGAAGGGTGTTGTGGGCTAGCACAACGGCGTTGTGTTGAAAAATTCGATCGGCCACCATCGTTGAATCGTCATGAGGCAGAACTAAATCGTTTCCAAGTAATTTTTTGTAGCTCTGGGCCATTGCTTGGCAAAGATTGGCGATATCCTGTACAGATCTGCCATCGGAATGAACCAATTGATCGATACTTAGGGGACCGTTCATGCATTATCCAGATTCGTTGTGTCGCGGAACAAAACTGTTTGATCTCAGCGGTAGGGTGGCAATTGTTACCGGCGCATCGAAAGGTCTAGGGGAGGCGATCTCGGTTGCTCTCGCAGCGTCGGGTGCTGATTTGGTTATTGTAAGTCGCAAGCTCGAAGAGATTACGACTGTAGCACATCATATAACAAAACAGACTGGTCGTCGCGTCATTGGTTTAGCAGGCGATGTTACGCAGCAAAGCGATGTCGCTCGTATTGTGGCTCAATGTATCGAAAGCTTCGGCAAGGTCGATATTCTCTTCAACAACGCTGGGATCAATATTCGAGGCCCCATTGATCAATTGCAACCGGAAGAGTTTCAGCAGGTGATGGCGACCAACGTGAATGGTCCATGGCTCATGTCGCGAGAAGTTGTGCCACATATGAAAAAAGCTCATTACGGACGCATCGTCAATCTCGCAAGCACTCTGGGGATTGTCGGACTAGGAAACCGTACCCCTTATGCCAGTAGCAAGGGAGCCGTTGTGCAGATGACAAGAGCGCTTGCACTCGAGTTGGCTGAATTCGGTATTACCGTCAATGCTATTTGCCCCGGTCCCTTTCTCACTCCGATGAACGAGCCGATTGCTGAGACTGAAGAGGCGAAGAAATTTATTGTCGGCGCGGTTGCCTTGGGGCGCTGGGGGGAACTGGATGAAATTCAAGGAGCAGCGATTTACCTCGCGAGCCAGTGCAGCAGTTTTTGTACTGGCAGCATGATGGTAGTTGATGGAGGCTGGACGGCGCGCTGAGGCTATAGTCTTCGAACGCTATGCTGGTAGAACACTCCGCGATTGCGCGCGGAGTGTTCTACGTTTATCAGTTTGTTATCGCTTTCCAAGACCATTTGCCAAGCAAGTGTTGGACCGCTCCGCAATTCACGACCTTGGGGCATCACTCTTCAGCTAAGCTCGCCTCGGATTGCACACTCCAACGCAGATATGCATCCAAGAAGCCTTGTATCTCACCATCCATCACCGCATGGAAGCTGCCCACTTGAAAGCCGGTTCTGGCATCTTTCACTCGTTGATCCGGATGGAGGAAGTAGTTGCGAATCTGAGAACCAAAGCCAACACGGGCTTTGTTCTTGTACTTCTCCATTTGCTCTGCTTCTCGTTTTTCTTCTTCACGTCGAGCCAAACGAGCCTTGAGCATCTTGTAAGCTGTCGCTCGATTCTTGTGCTGGCTTCGTTCCGCTTGGCACTGCACCACGACTCCGGTAGGAATGTGTGTTAAGCGAATCGCACTATCGGTTTTGTTGACGTGCTGCCCCCCTGCTCCACTAGCACGGAAGGTATCCTCGCGAACGTCCTTGTCCTGGATATCGATCACGATCGAGTCATCGATTTCAGGTGATACGTCGACAGCCGCAAAGCTTGTTTGTCGCTTTCCTTCCGCATTGAATGGGCTGATGCGGACAAGGCGATGCATACCCTCTTCACCTTTGAGGTACCCGTACGCCATCGGTCCACGTATGGCGATGGTGGCTTGAGTGATCCCCGCCTGTTCGTTGTCTTGTCGATCGAGAAGCTCTGCTTTGTAACCTTGGTGCGATGCCCAGTTGATATACATCCTGAGAACCATTTCCGCCCAGTCGTTGGCATCGACGCCACCATCGCGAGCGTGCACACTGAGAATGGCATCTGCGTTATCGTGTGGACCACTTAGAAGAGATTGCAGTTCGATTTGATCCGTGATGGTCTCAAGCCGCGCGATCTCCAACGCGATTTCTTCTTTCATGCTGGGCTCTTCACGAGCCATTTCTAGCAGGCCTTCCAGATCGGCAGACGAAGTGATAGCGTCCTTCAGCGGTAACGCAACGTTCTTCAGATGCTTCAGTTCAGCGACCTGCTCCTGCGCGGTTTGTTGGTTGCTCCAGAAGCTTGGATCGGACATCCTGCTTTCGAGCTCATGAATTCGATTGAGTTTTTGAGCTAAGTCAAAGACTGTCTCGCAGTTGGACCAGTCTTTCGCAGATCGTTTCCGAACGACCCCACAAATCACCACCTTCGCTCATGGAAAAATCCTTAAAGTATTCAAAGTCCAAGTAAATCGAGCCGGTTTAGCGTAAGTCTCCGGAAAGGGATGACTGCCGCTGGAAACTGACGTAAAAACCTTTCCAACATCAATTTTTAACCGTTATCTCTAAGGGTAACATCGGCCTTCGGATTTGGCCATGCCCACAAGTAAGACTAAGGATTTCAAATTGTGGTTCGAAAGTAGTAAAAAATAAGGTGGGTGAAGGGTGCCGTCGGAGCCTTTGGAGCGTTATTCGGCCTCAGAATAGGAAGGCAATTCCTTCGCGGTATAGGTTTCGCATCGAGGTGACTCAATGTGGAAACGTTTCTGGAGCCGAACCAGAACCGCACACCGTGTGCGGATACTTGCCGAAATTGGGCGGATGCTTGCCTAAATTGGGAGAGATAAGCAATGATTTTTCGAGATCGATATGAAGCGGGGGAACGGTTGGTTGAACCATTACTTCGACTTCATCTGCGCAATCCGTTGGTACTCGGTATTCCGCGAGGAGGTGTAGCGGTCGCCGCAGCGATTGCCGAAAAGCTTCCCGCAGAACTTGATATCGTGCTCACTCATAAACTTGGTGCTCCGGGCCAGCCTGAGTTAGCAATAGGTGCCGTCGATGAGTCGGGGCATATTATCCTTGCTCCCTATGCAAAGACTATTCCTCGAAGCTACATCGATGAAGAAGTAGCCAGTCAACTGGAAGTGATGCGTCAGCGAAGTCGACTTTTTAGGGAGATCAAGCCGATGGCCGCGATGACCGATCGGTCAGTGATTCTTGTCGATGATGGAGTTGCAACCGGTTGGACCATGTTCGCCGCAATTGATGCCGTTAAAAGATATCGACCTTTTCAATTGATTGTGGCAATACCCGTCGGTGCGAAAGAGACCGTTGATAAAATACAGTCGGTCTGCGATCGCGTAATCTGTTTGCAGAGCCCCGCGAACTTTATGGCAGTCGGTGAGTTCTACGAGCATTTTCAGGCAGTCGAAGAAAGTGAAGTGATCGAACTGCTGAAACGGTCCAAGACTTATGCCACGCCGCAGATGGAGCAATAGGTTCAGTTACCATCGTCGTGGATAACGTTCCCGTAAGACACTGGCACTCCACTGACGCTGCGTTTTAAGACCGCAGGAGTGGTCAACGACCATGGTTCAATTTACGAAATTGGTTGTGTGTGCATGTTGGCGTTTGTAACATATGGACAATCTTTATTGTCATCTTTGGTTCCCAGTGAAAGTTACAAATCATGTGTGCGAAGCGATTTGCTGTTCTGGCAATTACAGGTTGGCTTTTGATCGTAGCCATCACTAGCAGCGATCGGCATTTTTCTGGGGTCATCGCGCAGGAACTCGAATATCCAAAACTTAAGTCTTCCGATTGGCCATGGTGGAGAGGACCCAAGCTGGATGGAAGCGTGGTATCTGATCTATCAGGTCCACTTCGCTGGGATACAAACGAGAATCTAAAATGGTCAGTCGATTTGCCAGGCCGTGGTCACGGTTCACCAACTATTGTAGGCGATTCGATCTACTTAGTTACATGCGATGAAGCTACCGGTAGCCAAGGTGTGATCGCTCTCGATCGCGAAACAGGAAAAGTGAAGTGGAACAAGATTCTTTTTCCGAAAGGCGCAATGCTGAAAAATGCAAAGTCCTCTGGAGCTTCGACAACGCTGGCGTGCGATGGCGATCGCCTGTTTGGTACCTTTGCCAATGGCGGTGCAGCGTACGTGGTGGCTTTGGACTTGAAAGGTAGCTTGCTTTGGCAAGAAAAAATCTGTGACTATCAAATCCATCAAGGTTTTGCAGCGTCGCCTGCATTGCATGGTGACTATGTCTATGTGGTGGCTGATACCAAAGGCAACGGCGCTGTGGCAGCCTATGATCGTAAGGCAGGTAAGTTGATCTGGAAGAAGAGTCGACCATCGAATCCCAATTACTCCTCTCCTATCATTCTTGAAGTCGCTGGAAAAAAACAATTGATCCTCACGGGCTGTGATCTTGTTTCCAGTCTCAACCCGATCACCGGGGAAGTTCTATGGGAAATGGAGGGAGCGACGACAGAATGTGTGACCACGACTGTGACCGATGGGATGCATGTCTATTCATCCGGCGGTTATCCCAAAAATCATATGGCAGCGATTAAGGCAGATGGAAGTAAGGAAATTGCTTGGGAGAATTCAGAGCGAGTTTATGTACCATCGATGCTGATTCGCGACGGTTACTTGTATGGAGTATTGGATGCGGGAATAGCTGGATGCTGGAAAGCCGATACGGGAAAAGAGATGTGGAAAGGTCGCTTAGGTGGTGATGTGAGTGGTTCGCCAGTATTGGTAGGGGGTCGAATTTATTCGGTAAACGAAGCAGGTGAGTGGTTCGCTTTTGAGGCGAAGCCATCACAATTCAAGATCCTTGACAAAGGTAAGGTGGCCGATGAAATGTTTGCCACGCCAGTGGTGTGTGATGGATGTGTGTACTTGCGAGTTGCTTTTTTAGAAGGTGAGATTCGTAAAGAGAAATTAATCTGCCTTTCTGAGAAGAAGAGCAAGTAGATTTTGCGCGATCTCGTGATGGTTTAATCGCTCGGCATGGCTCTGCTGGTTTGCTTGCTCGGGTGCAATGAATCCTGGGTAGGGCGATCGGTGAGGACCTTGGCATCGATCCCCATTAAATCTCCCAAATGTTTTGAAAACCATTTTGATTTCGGTCTGAGAAACCGCCTCGAATTCACAGCGGAAATCTAAAGTTGACCGCAACCTACAATTTGAACGTTATCTAGAGCGTTCAAGTTGTTGATTACACGAATTCGAGGGGTTGGTTTGATGAGTTCGATACTAAAGGCTATTAGCCTCAGATCGCTTCGCGATTTGTTGTGCTCTCTCGCAGTTGTTAGCTCGTCCTTTGTTGGAGGAAGTCTCTATGCGATCGACTGGGCGCAGTTCCGGGGTGGTGCTGCATTAGGTGTTTCGGAATCTACGCAACTTCCGAATTTGGCTGCCGGCAAAGGAGAGGTTGTTTGGAGACGCGAACTTCCTGGTGCTGGTTGGGCACAGCCTGTCGTTGTCGGTGGGAAGATTTTCATGACGTCGGCCATTAATCCGGAAGGTGGAAAACCGAAGGGAATGACGGCGGGCGTCATGGATCTCAGTACCATGGGTAGAGGTTCGGCACCTAAAACAGAACTCGAATGGAAATTATTTTGTTTGGATGAGGCAACGGGTGAAGTGCTTTGGGAATCGTCGCTTGCCAAGACTAAGCCTCCGTATGCCAAGCATGCCTCTAACACCTACGCTACCGAAACGCCGGCTGCTTCAACTACAGCGGTTTACAACTATCTCGGCTCTATAGGAGTCTTGGTAGCAACTGATCACAGCGGTAAAGAACTGTGGCGCAAAGATTACGGCGCTCAAGTGATCGGGAATCAATTCGGTACAGGTTCTTCACCTCTGCTTGTAGGTGACTCGTTGATCATCCAGCAGTACAACGATGAGTATGCTCGCTTGATTTGTCTTAATGCAGCGGATGGTTCGGAACGCTGGAAGGCAGATCGCAACAAAGGTAGCGCTTGGAGCACTCCGATCGCTTGGAGAAATGGCGACAAAATGGAGGTGATTGGGGCGGGCCAAGGTTCGGTGATTGGATACGATCTGGAGACGGGTGAAGAGCGATGGAAGCTTGGTGGACTTGATACCTCGTTTTCTTGCTCAGTAGTTGCCGATGCCGAGGGGCTCTATTTTGGAACCTCAAGCCCAGGAAGTCGTGCTCCGATCTTTTCGATTCGGGCAGGTTGCAAAGGGGATCTCACTTTGCCTAAGGGGCAAACATCCAGCGACAGTATTGCGTGGTCGAAGACCAAAAGTGGTGCTGGGATGCCATCACCTGTGGTAGTCGGTAATCTGCTTTATTTTCTTGGAAACACGGCTGTTTGTTATGATAAACGAACTGGAGAAGAGTACTTTCGCAAACGAGTTCCGGGTGGCACTTTGGTAGCGGGTTGTCCCGTTGTAGTGGGCGAGCAGATCTACTTTGTCAATGAAAACGGCAAGCTGATTAGTGCGAAAGTTGGCAAGGAGTTTGAGATTCTATCCGAGCTACAAGTTGGTTCGGCCGATGAAGTGTATTGGTCGACTCCTGCAGTTACGGCGAACTCGTTGTTGATTCGTTCAAGTGATGCGGTTTACTGTGTCCGTTAGTATGGATTCGATAACTTTGCTGGTGCGGTGAAGCTGATCGGCAATTGGCAAAAGCCGAGTTTAATTAGCCTTGGCGATACCAATTGGTCTCAGCGATAAACGTAAAAAAAACAGCTTCCGTTGCATTGGCATCGGAAGCTGTTTTCGCATTCATTGCTAAGCGTTATCGCAGCATGTGACATGCTGATACGGTGGCCAGCTGTTAGTACTCGTTAGAAACTTCCGACGAGCTTTCTTGGGCTGTCGGCAATTCGTTTTTCGCAACATGCCGAATCGATCGCTCGGTAACTTCGGTGACGAGTTTGGCGATCATCTCCGAGATCGGCATGGCACCTAGGTCACCTTGCAAGCGATCTCTTAGAGCAGCGCTGTGGCTTTCCGCTTCTTTAGGTCCAACAACTACCATGTACGGGATGAGTTCCACTTGGGCATCCCGGATTTTTGCTTGAACCTTGGCGCCGCGCAAGTCGGTTGTGACTCGCAGGCCGGCTGCTGTAAGTTCCTTTTCAAGTTGCAGAGCGTAATCGTTGGTCTTCTCGCTCAGTGGCAGAATACGAACCTGTTCCGGAGCTAGCCATAGCGGGAAAGCGCCAGCGAAGTGTTCGATGAGCATGCCGCAGAAGCGTTCCATAGAACCGAACGGGGCGCGGTGGATCATCACAGGACGATGCATCTTGTTGTCCGCGCCTACATACTCGAGCTGGAATCTTTCCGGAAGATTGTAGTCGAGTTGAACCGTTCCAAGTTGCCATTGCCGGCCGATACAGTCGCGAACCATGAAGTCCGCCTTAGGGCCATAGAAGGCTGCCTCACCTTCACGTGCATGGAATTGTAAGCCGGACTCTTCCAGCACTCGGCGTAGAGCTGCCTCAGCACGTGCCCAGTTCTCCTCGGTGCCGACGTACTTATCACTGGCAGGATCACGCAGCGAAAGTTGAACGCGATAGTCGGTTAAACCAACGCTGTTGAGCACAAAGCGAGTCAGTTCGATGGTGTTGCGAAATTCTTCTTCAACTTGATCATCGGTGCAGAAGATGTGCGCGTCGTCTTGGGTTAGGCCACGAACGCGGAGCATACCATTGAGTTCACCGGTTTGTTCGTAACGATAAACGGTTCCGAACTCAAAGAGTCTCAATGGTAGCTGTTTGTAGGATCTCGGTTGAGCCTTAAAGATCTGGGCGTGGTGTGGGCAGTTCATCGGCTTGACGAGGTATCGTTCATGCTGCCGTTGCCAAGCATTGAGGATGTTGATCTTCTCTTCTTTAGGAAGACTCAAATCGAAAGAGGCAAGTTCCACGCCGAGCACTTTAGCGGCTTGGTAGAGTCGATCTTCGGCATCGCGCGACAGTTCCTCCGGCTTGCGAAGATGATCGATCCAAGCATCGATCAGTCCACCGGCTTGCGCGGTGAACAGTGGTGGGAATTGGCTATCGCGGTAATAGGGGAAATGTCCACTGGTCTCGTAAAGTTCGACTCGTCCGAGGTGAGGTGAGTAGACGGGCTGATAGCCACGTTGCAAGAGTTCACCGCGTAAGAAGTCTTCCAGAAGAACTCGAACTCGTGCCCCTTTCGGTAGCCACAAGCAGAGGCCTTGGCCAACGTCTGGGGTGATATGGAATAGTCCGAGTTTTTTACCGAGGACTCGATGGTCTCGACGGCGAGCCTCTTCGATTTGATCGAGATAGGCTTGCATATCTTTGGGGCTGAACCAAGCGGTGCCGTAAAGGCGTTGCAATTGGCGTCCGCTCGAGTCACCTTTCCAGTAGGCTCCGGCGACACTCATCAACTTGAATGCTTTGATGAGACCAGCGTGCGGAATATGAGGTCCTCGGCAAAGGTCTACAAATTCTCCTTGACGATAGAATCCGAGTTGATTGTGCTCGGCTAGGCCGGTTTCAATATGCTCAACTTTAAGCGATTGTTTGAGATCTTTGCAAAGCTGGGTCGCTTCATCGCGGTTGAGAGAGAACTGTTCGAACGGTTCCTCTTTGGCAACGATGCTGGCCATTTCGGATTCGATTGCTGCGAAATCATCCTCACTAAGCTTGTGCTTCAGTTCGAAATCGTAGTAGTAGCCACCGGCAATCGTTGGTCCGAAGGCGAGCGAAACATCCGGAAATATTCGCATGACGGCGCGGGCCATAACGTGAGCGCACGAATGGCGAAGAACATCTAGAGATTCCGGATCGCGATCGGTCAGCAGTCTTAGTGGAATCGGGCGTTGATCGGTGAAGCTGGCGAGCGGTCGAGTCGCGTCGACGGTACGGTCGCCAATGCGAGCGGCTACAGTTGCTTTAGCCAGTCTTGGGCCTATTTGCATTGCCACATCTAGTGCCGAAGCAGAATCGGCGCATTCCAGAATCTTACCATCAGGTAGTTGCACTTGAAGCATTGAGGGCCTCCTGCATCATATCGAGTCATGATCGAACTGGGTCACCTTAACAAATGGCGAACAGCCCATTCGATCTTCAATTGGAAACCGTGCTGCACTGATCGTATTTGATCGGGTTGTTTTACCGTGCAGACTTCTCCCGCTATCAAGATGCCCGCTACCGCGTGACTTGACAATCGGGGATACACTGAAATTTCGTTAACTCAAATCCTTTGATTTCCTCTTGCGATTGAGGGGAGGCCTGATTTGGCATGGTCGGCTTTGTCATTGTTATGGCTTTGATTAAACCGAGATTAAAAGTGCGCAGTTGCTGAAAAATATCGATTTCTCGTTATCGCGAGACCCAGTATGGGACTGACTCACGAAGTTCTAGCGTGTGACCCAAGCAGAGGACTCGCTGAAGAGGTTATTTTCCAGATCCTCTGGATCGTCCTGCGGAAAAAGACACCTGATACCGCAATGTGGTTCGCGATACAAGAAGAGCTTTCTTAGGAGTGTTAATCTGGGAAGGTATTCAGCGAACTACGGGCGGCGGATCTGATGAGGATGGAAGATGATTTACAGCAGCGAAAGGCGAGTCATGTTGGTTGATTGAGGGCGAAACGGATGGCGATTTCTCGAGGGATTGAACATTGAATGTTGCGATGGGATTTTTAGCAGCGGAAATGCATCGCGGATTGTCTTGTTGCTGCAAAGATGAACCTGAGTCGTTATCGTCGACGACCGTATCGCTGGAATTGAAACTCTCCGAAGAGCGGGGATCGCTGGAATCACGAAGTGTATCGGAGAGGCCAGGAGAGGTTCTTGGGACTTTAGAATCATAGATTTGCAGGATTAAATCTTCATAGCCTTGCACCATAGATTGCAATGACCATCCTTGAGTAACATGTTGTCGACCATTGAGTCCCATCTGCTTCGCTTTGGCTCGATCGTGTAGCAAGCTACTTATAGCTCGGCTCAGGGCGCAAGCGTTTTCCGAGGGGACCAAGAGTCCGGTCACTTCGTTTATTACTGTTTCGGAAATGGAACCAACGTTAGTGCTGACAACCGGAATACCGGTAGATAGTGCTTCGAGAATCGAAACAGGGTTGGCTTCATTGAGACTGCAAAGAGTGAAGACATCGAGCGCGGCCAGCAGTTGAGGTGTGTCCGCGCGATTGCCTAGTAAGTGGAAGCGGTGCTGCAAACCGAGTTCCCGGATCTGATTCTCGATGTGAGTTCGTTCGGTTCCGTCTCCGATGATAAGGAAATGGGATTCGGGATGATCGGTCAGGATTCGGACGGCCGAGCGAACTAACAAGCCATGGTTCTTTTCCGGTCGTAAGGCAGCCACGATGCCAACAAGAGGGCAGTGCGAAGGAAGTCCCAGGCTTTTTCGAACAAGGCATCTTTGCTCAGGATTAGGTCGAAAGCGACTGGTGTCGACGCCATTGGGGATGACTTTCACTTTGCCAGCTGGAAAGCGTTCACGGCAGCGGAGGTGTTCGGCGTGAGCGTCGGCTACACCGATGAAGGCATCGGTCCAGGGGGTTAGTAGTCGATTGAGACGACCTATGCCATCGGGCCAGCCGGTGCTATGAAGCGCCGAACAGACGACAGGTACGTTGGCAAAGCGGGCGGCCAATCGTCCCCAGAACATTTTGTCGCCGGCGCCGACAGTGATTACCGCATCAGCATGTTTACTGCTCAGTAATTGGGTCAGTCGTCGCAGGATTCGAAAATCCCATTTGTTTCGAAGCAGTTGGCTGTAGGCAGGAATCTCTTTGGCCAACTGTTCACCAAGATGACCAAATTCCCCTAGGCAAACGAGGTTTGGGGATATGACATTTCGGTCCAACCTTCTAAGCAAATTACTCAGCAACACTTCAGCGCCACCCACTGGCATGCTGCTGATAATGAAAAACGTATTCAGTGGACCGCGCTGAGCGCGTGGAAGTTTTCTTGGGGGGATATTTTTCGGTGCGGAAGTTGTGAGAGACGAAAGCATTGGAGCCGACTGCTTGTCTTCGGAATTGAAAAAGGAATTGTTTTAGGATCAGTGAGTTGGTAACGAAGGAGTCAGTATTGAATCGCTAAGGTTCGTCGTTTCGTTAATTTTAGGGAAAGTGTTTGCTGTTTCACTGTGCGGAAAGACGAGCGTTGGTTGCGGCTCATTAAGAGTATGGTATTCAAATGGGAAACGTCTTTTCCGTTTGATCTTTCTTGGATCAAGCGTCATCCAGTTCTTGAGTCGAAGCATCCCGGTATCACCATGAATACGTTTGATGTGCCATGGGTCTTTGCCTGGCCAATTGATTTCACTGTACGCAGAGCAAATGCCCTGAATCCCGTTTCTTCTCAGGCAGTTGATCGAGGCTTGCGAAATATTGCGAATATCGCCGTAAGGAAATGCAAAGTAGTCAATTCTTATGCCACTGATATCCTCTAGTTCGCGGATTCCACCGATGATTTCCTCTTCGATCTGTTCGGAATTGGTGAGTTTGCCAATATCCGCGTGGGAGCGAGTATGTCCTCCCAGGATCACGCCAGACTCGGCGAGTTGACGGATTTGTGCTGGTGTGTTGGGCTGGAAGCTAAACCCCAGTTTTTGATCGTGAGGAAAAGGTGACTGAGTGAGCGAGTAAGCAGTGGAAACAAAGTAAGTAAATGGAATATTATTTTCCAACATCCAAGGAATCGCATGGTCGAAATTGCTGGCGTAGCCATCATCGAAAGTGATTGCCACGGAGATGCGGTCGCTTTCTCCTTTTCTCAAGCGAGTTTGTACTTCTGGAAGAGAGACCAGATCGAAATTATTTTTCAAATACAGAATATGCTGTTTGAAGTTGGCGTTGGAAATAGTCCAAGGAGTAGCGCCATCATCTGCGACTCGATGATAGAAGAATACAGGAGAGGGAAGTTGCTTCTTCCGTTTCAAACAATAGTGAATCGCAGCGCGAATCGGTTGAGAGGCAAGGTAGTAGGATGCCAGTAATAGGTTGCGTGCTGAAGATGGCATGCATTGATCCGAAACATAAGAGGCGATTTTGACAGTCGTCGGAACTTTCCCAGTAGGTTTGGTTTCGCGTCCTTGAACCAAGTCGTCTCACGCAAAAGTTAAGTACGAAAATTCCGCTTGTTAAAACTTGGGTTGCTTCTGTCTTAAGTCGGTGGTAGGCGAGTCAAATTGTCCTCGAATAGGCATGATTAGAGGGTGAGTACGCCGGTTGTGAGGATTGTAGGAGACATTGAGTTAACCCTTTCTTTGGGGCTTTATGTTGCACCATTGGTGGCGTTTCAGGGGGGGTGGTTTTAGCTCCTTTGGTTTGTATTTCGACCGTTTTGTACAGGCTAACTTTTTTGATGTATTGACAGACTTCACACTCCGACTTGAATACTAAGGAATTGTTAGAAAGCTGTGACGATTCGGCGAAACTTTTTTGAACGCGGGTGTTCGAAGGTTACGACGTTTCGTGCGGACATGCGAGGAAACGCTTGAGTCTTCTCATGTCATGGCTGTAAGCAATTATTTTTTGAGTTAGTACTCTGTGTTTTAGTCCTTAACCTCCTCCAATTAGTCTCGTTCTGCATCTCACTGACGGTCATCTTCTAAGCCATTTCGTGTCATTTGACGATTCGTCCTTGATCCCATTTATATCGTCTTTCCTTGGTTTAGTTGTATCGTTGACGTCTTAGGTTGCATCACAAGACGGTAGGGGTGGTAGGAAGTTAGGGAGCGTTTTTGATTTCCTACTTTTTTCATTTTTGAGGACTTGTGATGAAGACAATGAATCGCAAACTCCGTTTGCAAGCCAAGGGTTTCACGCTTGTGGAACTATTGGTTGTGATCGCCATCATCGGCGTATTGGTTGGTCTGTTGTTGCCAGCCG
>Ga0315900_10002311_pt1 | contig 29361 bp, 26 predicted proteins | sample LakEriMetagenome_FD_203521 | JGI IMG/M metagenome (GOLD analysis project Ga0315900, IMG submission 203521) | Freshwater fungal communities from buoy surface, Lake Erie, Ohio, United States - Buoy 12 MA114 | ecosystem: Environmental > Aquatic > Freshwater > Lake > Lake biofilm | place: USA: Lake...
CTGCGGTGCGTATGCGCTTCGGCGTCGGTTCGATCATGGAAGCCGACGACCAGCAGGGCCTCGCGCACTTCCTCGAGCACATGGTGTTCAACGGCAGTCAGAACGTGCCCGAGGGCGAGATGGTCAAGCTCCTCGAGCGTTACGGGCTCGCGTTCGGGCCGGACACCAACGCCTATACGAGCTTCCTCGAGACGGTCTACCAGCTCGACCTGCCCGACACGCGCGACGAACTCGTCGACACGGCGCTGATGCTGATGCGCGAGACGGGCGACCGGCTGCTGCTCGCGCCCGCCGCCATCGACCGCGAGCGCGGCATCATCCTCTCCGAGAAGCGCAGCCGCGACTCGCCGCAGTTCCGCGCCCTCGTCGCACGCCTGAACTTCTTCTATCCGGAAGGCCGTATCGGCAAGCGTCTGCCCATCGGCACCCAGGAGGTCATCCAGGGCGCGCCGCGCGAGCGCTTCCTCGACCTCTACAAGGGCTGGTATCGGCCCGACAACGCGCTGCTCGTCGTGGTGGGCGATCTCGAGCCGGCCGCCGTCGAGGCGCGCATCCGCGAGAAGTTCGGCGATTGGCAGCGGCCGTCGACGCCGATCGCGCTGCCGGACCTCGGCAAGGTCTCGGCGCCGGCGCTCGCGGCGGGCTATTTCCAGGATCCGACCATCCCGACGGTCATCAGCTTCGGGCCGCAACGGCCGTTCGATTTGACGCCCGACACCGAGGTCGAGCGTCGCACGGCGCTGGTGCGGAGCCTCGGCTTCTACATGTTGGCGCGGCGTTTCGACACGATCACGCGGCAGCCCGGGACGCTGCTCATCAGCGGCGGCACCGACTACTCGGCGGCCTTCGACCTCGCCGAGGGACCGAGCGTCAGCGTCGTCGCCAAGCCCGACAACTGGCGGGCTGCGCTCGCCATCGGCGAGCAGGAGCTGCGGCGCGCGCTGCAGCACGGCTTCAGCGAGGTGGAGTTGAAGGAGCAGGTGAGCAACCTGCGCACGGTCTACCGCAATGCGGCCGAGGGTGCCGCGACGCGGCGCAATCGTGCACTGGCAGGGGAACTGGTGTCCGGCTTCGACAACCGGTCCGTATTCACCACGCCGGCCGAGGACATGCGCCTCTTCGAGGCTGCCATCGGCAGCATCTCGCTCGGCGAGGTGGAGGCGGAGTTCCGCAAGGCCTGGGGCGACGATCCGCCGCGCATCTTCATGACCTCTTCGCTCGTGCTCGAGAAGCCCGAGCAGCAGATCCTCGCGGCCTGGCGGGAGAGCCGTGCCCAAGCGGTTGCGGCCCCCGCGAAGACCCAGGACGCCGCCTTCGCCTACGCCACGCTCGGCGCTCCGGCGCAGGTGGTCGCGCGCGGCGAAGCGGCCGATCTCGGTATCGTCACGGCGAAGCTCGCCAACGGCGTGCTGGTCAACGCCAAGCGCACGCCCTACCAGAAGGACCGCGTTTCGGTGCAGGTGCGCTTCGGTGACGGGCAGCGCGTCATGCCGAAGTCGCAGCCCGGTCTCGAGCTCTGGATCGACAACTCGTTCGGCAACGCGGGCCTCGGCAAGCATTCGGTGGACGAACTGCAGCGCGTACTCGCCGGACGCAACTGGACGCTGGGCGTCGGCGTCGACGAGGACGCCTTCGTGAGCAGCGCCACCGTGCCGCCTGCAGACCTCGAGCTGCAGCTGCAGCTCATCACGGCGTTGCTCAGCGACCCCGGCTACCGCTCGGAGGCCTTCGACCAGTTCCGCGAGCTGCTCGGCGTGTGGCGCAAGACCGTGGAGGCGACGCCGCAGGGCGTGCTCAACCGCGATCTTGGCCGCATCCTGCGCAGCGGCGATCCGCGCTTCGGCATCCCGACGCTCGAGGAACTGCAGGCGCGCCAGCCCGCCGAGATCCGCGCGGTGCTCGACCCCGCGATGCGCGACGGCGCGATGGAGGTGGCGATCGTCGGCGACATCGAGCCGGAGCGCGCGATCGCGCTCGCCGCCGCGACGCTCGGCACACTGCCGCCGCGTACCGGCAGCTTCGACCGCACACGCGGTGCGGGCGAGATGCGCTTCCCCGCGGCGTCCAAGACGCCGATCGTGCTGCGTCACCAGGGTGAGGCGGACAAGGCCCTGCTCGCGGTGGCTTGGCCCGCCGGCGACAGCTTCGAGCGTCGCCGCTCGCGCGTGCAGTTCCTCGTCGGGGAGGTGCTGCAGATCAAGATGACCGATGTGCTGCGGGAGCAGCTCGGCGCGACCTACTCGCCGGGCGTCGCGGTCGACGCCTCCGATGTGCACCGCGGTTATGGCGCGATCTACACCACGCTCGATGTGAAGCCGGACGAGATCGACAAAGCGCTCGCCGCGGTCGAGAAGGTGGCGGCCGATGTGCGCGCGGGGCGCATCAGCGCCGATGAGTTCGAGCGCGCTCGCAAGCCGACGGTCGAGAACCTCAAGCAGCGTTTCGAGAACAACGGATTCTGGCTTGAGACCGCTTCGCAGGCGCAGTCGCGGGCCGACTGGCTCGACTGGACGCGCACGCTGCGCAGCGACTACGAAACGATCACGCTGGAGGAGGTCAAGCAGCTCGCCCGTGGGCTGCTCGACCCGGCCCGGGCGGTGCGCGTGAGGGTCATTTCGGACAAGTAAGTTGCGTTGGAGGGGCGGGAGAGGCCCCTTTTTGTCCATCTAGCGGTTATTTTCGGGTGATATGTCCGGTTTTATCTTCGGATTCCGTGACTTTAGTCACCTATCGCGGAACTCCGCCTACCGCTTAAAGTCTGTTCGTGAAACGGACTTTTTGGGCCCCCTACCCGTGGGCGCCCGTTTCGGAGGTAGCGAGATGAGACTGGTACTGACGATCGCCGCGTTCCTCGGGATCCTCTACCTGTTCTATGCAGCGGTATCGCTGCTCGGGTCCGTCACACTGTTCTGAGCGACGGCTTCTTACCCATCCTCGATCGCCTGCTCTCGCTGGGCGTATCCGGCCCGGTCACTCCGTCTTCTTCGCGCGGAAAGAGAACTTCTGCCCCGCCAGCGCCGCCTCGTACATGAGGCCGCCCTTGGCGATGGTGAACACCGCCATCCCCTTGAAATACTCGCCGGTCGTGGTGGCGTCCTTCTTGCCGCCGCTGATGCCCGCGCTGTTGCCGGTGGTGCTCGCGGTCGCGCTCGCCGCCGCCGTGATCGCCACTGCGCTCACCCCTGCGCCGAAACCGAACTCGCCTGAGGTGAACTCGCGGTACGCGCGCTCGTCTTCGAAGAAGACGATCTGGCTGTAGGCCTGCCCGCCGGCCTGGAAGCCGATGCTGACCTGTGTGAGCGTGGCATCGCCGACATACTTGCCCTGCGCGTAGACGCGCCCCTTGCCGCGCGCGCCGCCGATGCCGAGCGCGCCTTTGCCGACCGTCGGGAACACCGCATAGCCGTAGGCCTTGTCGAAGAAGGTGCCGCTCTGTCCGGCGTTCTTGAAGAGCTGCACGGTATCGGCGTAGTCGTCCGCCGCCGCGATGCCGGCGAAGGCGAAGGACGAGACCAGCGTGATCAACAGCGCGCGGAAGGCGTGGGTCATGACATCGCTCCTGAGTTCTGTTCCGGGGTGCGGGACGGGCGGAATGCTATCGCGTTTGCGCCGCGGGTTACACTTGCGCACCTTTTTCGACCGTGCAGACCGTGTACAGGTTCCCGGCAGATGACTGAATTCGGCATCGTGATGGAGGCGTCCCCGGGCTACACAGCACGGCTCGCGCGCGACATCGAGGCCCTCGGCTTCGATGTTCTCCTGTGCCCCGACACCCAGAACCTGAGCCCCGACCCTTTCGGTCAGCTCGCGCTCGCGGCCCACGCCACGACGCGCCTCAAGCTCGGCACCGGCGTCACCAACCCGGTGACGCGCGACGCGGCGGTGACCGCCTGCGCGCTCGCGACCTTGCAGGCCGAGTCCCAAGGGCGCGTGATCTGCGGCATCGGCCGCGGCGACTCCTCGGCGGCGCACATCGGCATCAAAAACGGCACCACCGCGCAGCTGCGCGAGTTCGTGCAGCGCGTGCAGGCCTACACCCGCGGCGAGACGGTCGACCGCAACGGCACGCCGTCGCGGATGCGCTGGTTCGACTCGTTGCGACCCGCACCCGTGCTGATGGATATCGCCTGCACCGGACCGCAGACCATCCGCATGGCCGTCGATGTGGGCGACCGGGTGAGCTTCGCGGTGGGCAGTGCGCCCGAGCGGATCCGGTGGGCGATGGATGTCGCGCTCGAGCGCCTCAAGGAGACCGGCAGACCGCGCGATTCGTTGCGCATCGGCGCCTACATCAACCTCGTCTGCGATCCGGACGAAGCGCGCGCCATCAACCTCGGGCGGATGATCTCCGGCATGGTCGCGCACTTCGCGGGCATGAAGGACGCGCCGCTCGATCATCTGCCGGAGCGCCTGAAATCCATCGCCGCGCACATGCAGTCGGGCTACGACATGAAGCGCCACGCGCAGGAGGAGGGCGGCCATCTGCAGGTGGTGCCCGACGATTTCGTCGACTGGTTCTCCATCTGTGGTCCGCCCGCCAAATGCCGCATACGGCTCGCCGAACTCATCGACATGGGACTCGACCATGTCTACCAGCTCGGCGGCTCGCCGGTCGCGCATCCGCACGGTGCGCGTCAGGAGGCGATGGTCGAGCAGGCGCGCCTCTACGCCACCGAGGTGCTGCCGCACTTCCGCGCGCGTTGATGGACAGGCGCTGATGGAAAAGCCCCCGCTGGATGTCGTCGTGAAGGTCTCGTCGGCGACCGTGCTCGAGTCCGCAGGCGTCATGGGACTGAAGCTCGATGACGAGGCTGTGGCGGCGCGCATCGCCGCCGGCGCCGGCGCCGCGGTCGCCGCGGTGCGCGAGGCGCTCTCCCATCTCGACGACGCCGATGCGCTCTTCGAGCGCGAGCCTTCGGAGTACCTCGCGCTGCTTGAATCCTTGGCCGAGCCGCCGGCGGGCGGACCGTCGGTGGGCGACCTGGCGCACGAGTCGCCGCCGCGATGACGGTCCTCGGTGCAGCGACCCGCGGCGACGACCCCTGCGATCTCGGTCTGGTGGAGGTCGCAGCGCGGTTGCGCGCGGGCACGCTCAGCAGCGTCGCGCTGACCGAGGCCGCGCTCGCCCGCGCGGCGCGGGCGCAGGCGCGTACCAACTGTTTCGTGGCGCTCGAGCCCGAGGCTGCGCGCGCTGCTGCACGGCGTGCCGACCAGCGGTTGACCGACCCGCAGGCGCGAGGTGCGCTGCTCGGCGTACCGCTCGCCCATAAGGACATGTTCCAGCGCACGGGGCACCGTCCGACCTACGGATCGCGCGTCGCGGTCCCGACGGCGTCGGCGGACGGTCGCGCGCCGACCGGACAGCGCGAGGACGCGACGCTGATCGCGCGCCTGCAGTCGGCCGGTGCGCACTCGATCGGCGCGCTCAACATGGCCGAGTTCGCGCTCGGCGCCACCGGTCACAACGCGGCCTTCGGCGACTGCCGCAACGCCTGGAACCCCGATCATGTCTCGGGCGGCTCCTCCAGCGGTTCGGGTGCGGCGGTCGCCTGTGGGGCGACCTTCGCGAGTCTCGGGTCGGATACGGGCGGCTCGGTGCGTATCCCGGCGTCGGCCAACGGTGTCCTCGGGCTGAAGCCGACCTACGGACTGTTGCCGCGTACCGGCAGCATGAAGCTCGCGCCGTCCATCGATGTCCTCGGACCCATCACGCGCAGCGCCGCTGACATGGCCTGCGTGCTGCAGGCGATCGCCGGGGCCGATGGCCGCGACGCGTCGGCGTCGCACCGGCCGGTGCCGGACTACGCCGCCGTGCTGCAGCGCGGCGTCGAGGGGTTGCGGCTCGGCATCCCGCGCAGCTATTTCTTCGATGTCGCGACGCCCGAGGTCCGCGCCGCCGTCGCGCGATGTCTCGCCGCGCTCGAGGGCGCGGGCGCACGGCTGGTCGAGGTCGATGTGCCCGAGGCCGCGGCGATGTCAGAGCTGAGCCGCGCCGTGGTCTATTCGGAGGCGACCGCGCTGCATACGCCTTGGTTGCGCACCCGCGGCGAGCGTTACACGCCGCAGGTCCGCGTGCGCGCCAGCACCGGCCTCGGCATCCCGGCGCCCGTGTATCTGGCGGCGCTGCAGCTGCGGCTGCCGCTGCTCGAGCGCTTCGTCGGCGAGGTGTTCTCGCGCTGCGATGCGCTCGTCTCGCCGACGCTGCCGATCCCCGTGCCGCGCCGCGATGAGACGGATGTCGGGTCGGGTGAGGCGATGTGGGCCATCCTCGCCAAGCTGGTGCACTGCACGGCCCCCCTCAACTATCTCGGGCTGCCGGCGATCAGCGTGCCCGCGGGGCTCGACGCGCGCGGCCTGCCGATGGGCGTCCAGTACGCGTCGCGACCGTTCGCCGAAGGCACGCTGCTGCGCATCGCGGCCGTGCAGGAGCGCCTGCTGCCGATGCCGCGGCTGCCGCTGACGGCGTGCGTCGAGCCGTGAGTACAAGTCCTTACAGACCGTCCGGGTGCGGGGGCGTAGTCTCGATCCCGACACGACGCTTGTATCCCCCCTCCCTAGGCATCGTGTCACCATGAAGCCCCGCCCCGTGCGGGGCTTTTTTTGTATCCTTGTCCCGAGCCGATGCCGCTGCGTCGGGACCCCGCATGCGACCTGAAGACTTCCCCGAACCCCTGCGCGCCGCTGCGCATCACGCCTTCGCCTGCAGCGACTTCATCGCCGAGTCCTTCGCGCGTGACGCGCTGCTGTGGCCGGACCTCGCACGCCGGGACGCCCTTGCACATCTGCGGTCGACCGGCGGCGAGCCCTGTTGGCCGGAGGGGCGTCTGCCCGACGCCGCCGCGCCGGAACCCGAGTGGCAGGCGTGGTTGCGGCGTTGGCGTCGCCGCGAGATGGTGCGGATCGCGTGGCGCGACCTCAACGGTCTCGCCTCGATCGAGGAGACCCTCGAAGACCTCTCGGCCTTCGCCGACGATGCGATCACGCTCGCGCTGCGCCAGGCGACCGCGCTCACCACCGCGCGCTACGGCGAGCCGGTGTTCGCCGACGGCGAGCCGATGCCGCTCGTGGTGGTGGCGATGGGCAAGCTCGGCGGCCGCGAGCTCAACTTCTCGTCGGACATCGACCTCGTGTTCCTGTTCCCCGGGCACGGCGAGACGCAGCACGCAGCACCCGTCAGCCACGAGGAGTGCTTCCTGCGGCTCGGACAAGCGCTGATCCGTCTGCTGTCGGCCGTCACACCGGACGGGTTCGTGTTCCGCGTCGACATGCGGCTGCGTCCGTTCGGGGACTCGGGCCCGCTCGCCTGCAGCTTCGCGTCCTTCGAGGACTATCTGCTGCAGCACGGGCGTGATTGGGAGCGCTATGCCTGGGTCAAAGCCCGTGCCGTGACCGGCGCAGAGGCCTACGCGGATCTCTACGGCGAGGCGGTGCGGCCGTTCGTCTACCGACGCTATCTCGATTTCGGCGTGTTCGAGAGCCTGCGCGAGATGAAGGCGCTGATCGAGAAGCAGGTCGCGCGGCGCGACCTCGTCGACCATCTCAAGCTCGGCCCGGGCGGCATCCGCGAGATCGAGTTCATCGTGCAGGCCATGCAGCTCATCCGCGGCGGGCAGGACCGTCGCCTGCAGAACCCGCGGTTGCTGGAGGTGCTGCCGCTGCTCGGGCGCCAACGCCTGCTGCGGCTGCAGTCCGTGCAGGAGCTCGAGGCCGCTTACCGCTTCCTGCGCACGCTCGAGAACCGCCTGCAGATGCTGCGCGATGCGCAGGTGCACGCCTTGCCGCAGGACGAGGATTCACGCATGAAGCTCGCGCGGGCGATGGGTGTCGCCGACTGGGCGGCGTTGCGGCACGGGTTGGACGGTCACCTGCGTCGGGTGCAGCGCGAGTTCCAGTCGCTGGTGTTCAGCCCGACGGACGGGTCTGCCGAGGGGGTGGAAGGCGCTCGCGACGCGCAGAGCCCCAACGCGGTGTCATCGTTGTCGTCGCTGTGGGACGAGACCGTCGGCTTGGAGGGGCTGCGCGAGCTGCTCGCCGTCCGCGGCCTCGAGCCGGCGGGCGACCTCGCGCGGCTGTTGCTCGATTTCCGCGAAAGCGCCCTGCTGCGCCGGCTCGACGCGTCAGGTCTGCGGCGTCTGCAGACGCTGCTGCCCTCGCTGCTCGGCGCTCTGGGACCGGACGACGATGCGCTGACCATGACGCGGCGCATGCTGCGCGTGCTCGAGGCCATCGGCGGCCGGTCCTCCTACTTCGCGCTGCTGGTTGAGAACCCGGCGGCGCGCAGCCGCTTCGTAGCGGTCTGCCGCGGCGGTGATTTCCTGGTCTCGCAGCTCGCCTCGCACCCGCTGCTGCTCGACGAGCTGCTCGATGAACGCACCATCACCGAGCCGCCGGGCCGTGCCGAGCTCGCCGCCGACCTCGAGGACCGTCTGGCGCGGGTGTCAGGCGACGATCCCGAGCATCTCGTCGAGGTGCTGGCGCAGTTCAAGCATGCAGCGGTGTTCCGCGTCGCGATCGCGGACCTGACCGGTCGGTTGCCGCTGATGCGCGTCTCCGACCGGCTCACCGACATCGCCGAGCTCGTGGTCGAGCGCGCCCTGCAGCAGGCGCTCGCGCAGTTGACCGCCCAGTTCGGGACGCCGACCTGGCGCGTGCAGGAGGACGGCGTGCCGAGCGCGGTGCAGGTCTGCGCCATCGGCTACGGCAAGCTCGGCGGCATCGAGCTCGGCTACGGCTCGGACCTCGACCTCGTGTTCCTGCACGACTCGCGCGGCCCCGTGCAGGAGACGGACGCCCTGCGCCCGATCGACAACCAGCTCTTCTTCGTGCGCCTCGCGCAGCGCATCGTGCACATCCTCACCGTGCAGTCGCGCGCCGGGCGGCTCTACGAGGTCGACACACGGCTGCGGCCGAGCGGCAAGGGCGGGATGCTGGTGACCGGCATCGACGCCTTCGGCGACTACCAGCGCGGCGAAGCGTGGACCTGGGAGCATCAGGCCCTGCTGCACGCGCGAGCGGTGGCCGGGGCGCCCGCGCTGTGCGCCGCGTTCGAGGCGCTGCGCCTCGAGCTGCTCACGCACCATGTGCGACGCGACAGCCTGCAGGACGAGGTGCGCAACATGCGTGAGCGCATGCGCCGCGAACTCGACCGCTCGGGCGCGGACGGCTTCGACCTCAAACAAGGCAAGGGCGGCATCGCCGACATCGAGTTCCTCGCGCAGTATTGGGCGCTGCGCGAGGCGGGCCGTCATCCGGCGGTGGCGATGTTCTCCGATACCATCCGCCAGCTCGAGACGCTGGCCTCGGGCGATCTCGTGCCGCAGGCGACCGTCGACATCCTGACCGGCGCGTACCGTCTTTACCGGGCGCGCGGTCATCAGCGTTCGCTGCGCGGCGAGGGCGCGGTGGTGGACGGCAGCGAGTTCCGCGCCGAACGCACCGCGGTCGCGGCGGTGTGGGATGACGCCTTCCCGACCACCGGCGCGGGCGGCGTATAATCGCGTCCATGACCGGGAAGACCTTGCTGCAGCCGAACGCGCAGAACCGCTACGAAGTGACGGCGGAGGACCTGCCGCTCGCCTGCCCGATGCCGCAGATGCACCTCTGGAACTCGCACCCGCGGGTCTACCTGCCGATCGAGCAGACAGGCGAGGCGAAGTGCCCCTACTGCGGGGCCGAGTACACGCTGCGCCGCTGAGCGCGGTCAGCGGTAGGGCTGGTAGGACTTCTCTTCGACGAGGCGCGAGCCGAGCGTCACGTTGATGTTCTTCTTGAAGCGGGCGCGCTCGTCGTTGGTCACATAGACCGCGCGCGCCAGCTCGATGAACACCGCGTCGAACTCCTTCGCCCGCTCCTTGTCGCGGATGCGGTCCTCGATGTCCCAGAGCTCTTCGTTGACCCGCTGCAGCGCGGCCTCGTCGGCGGCGACCTCGGGGACCGCGCTACCGCTGTCGCGCCAGGTCTGCTCGAGCGCGGCGAGTTCGACGCGCACATTGCGCAGCTTGGTCTCGTCGGTCATGCGGGCCGACTTGATGCGCAGGATGGTGATCTTGTCGAGCAGCTCGCCGGGCGAGATGGGCACGAGGATGTCTTTCATGGACGCGATGCTAGCAGGGCGTCGAGGCGGTTGCAGACCTCCTCGACGCCGATGAGGGACATGACCCCGGGCTGCTCGATCTTGGTGGCCCAGGGCAGCCGCTCCGGGGTGCTGCGGCGGTACTCGGCGGCGGCGCGCGGGAAGGCGTCGATGCACCACTCGCGCGAGAGGTAAGGGCCGCTGCGCGCCGGGTTGGTGGCGGCGTAGAGCCCGAGCACGGGGGTGCCGACCATGGTCGCCATGTGGGCAGGACCGGTGTCGGGTGCCACCAGCGCGCTCGCACGCGCCAGCAGCGCCAGCATCTGCGGCAGCGTGTCCTTACCCACCTGGTCGACGAGCGGCTCCGGGCAGGCGCTGCGGATGGCGTCCGCCATGCCGCGCTCCACCGGGCCCGGACCGCCGGCGAGGATCACCTGCATGCCGTGTCGGCGCACGGCATGCGCGGCGACGGCGGCATATCGATCGGGCAGCCAGTTGCGCAGGCTGTGGCTGGAGCAGGCGCTGATCACCAGGGTGCGGCGCCCTTCGGGCACCAACGCCCGTGCGTAGTCGAGCGCGTCCTGCGGCAGGGGCAGATCCCAGGCGAGCACCCGCTCGGTGACGCCGCAGGCCTCGGCGAAGCCCATGAAGCTGTCGAGCACATGCTCGCGCTGCCGCGGTGCGATGCGCTCGTCGGTGAACAGCCACTGCAGTTCGCGGGCGCGGGCGCGGTCGAAGCCTAGCCGGCGCCGCGCCGGGATCGCCGCCGAGACGAGGCTCGCGCGCAGCGACAGCTGCAGATGCATCAGCAGGTCGAAGCGACGGCCCGCCAGCGAGCGGCGCAACGCCCGCAGTCCACCGAACCCGGCGCGCTTGTCGACGGTGATAAACTCCACCTCGGGCAGCAGGCCCATCAGCCGCGCTTCGAGGCGGCCGATCACCCAGGTGAAGCGCGTCCGCGGCCAAGCGCGCTGCAGCGTGCGCAGCAGCGGCACCACATGGCAGGTGTCGCCGATGGCCGAGAGGCGCAACAGGCACACGGTGTCGGGCTGCGGTATCGATTTCATGGGCGAGCAGGAGGCGAGGACGGGATGTATGACTGGCGCGTGATCGGTCCCGGCATCCGACGCGAGGAATCCGGCGCCGATGTCATCCTATATGAGCCTCTGGCAGCCGACAATTTCAGCGCGCTGTGGTTCGAGCCGGACTGGTGGGCCGGTCGCGGCGCGCTCCGCGGCGCGGGCCACGGCCGCGGCAGCACCTGGTTCATCGACGAGGGCGGGCGCAGCTTCGCGCTGCGCCACTACCGTCGCGGCGGCTTCGCCGCGCGGCTGTCGGAGGACCGTTTCTGGTACGGCCGCGAGCTCGGATCGCGCCCGCTCAGCGAGTTCCTGCTCAACGTCTACCTCTACGCCAACGACCTGCCGGTGCCCGCGCCGATCGCCGCGCGGCTGCGGCGCGAGGGCTGGTTCTACCGCGGCGACCTGATCACCGCCTTGGTGCCCGGCGCGCGCACGCTGGCGGAGGACCTCGCGCTCGGCATGGTGCCCGTGCACGAGTGGTTGGAGGTCGGACGCACCATCGCCCGGTTCCATCAGCATGGCGTGTTCCACGCCGACCTCAACGCGCACAACATCCTGATCGACGGTTCCCGGCGCGTGTGGCTCATCGATTTCGACCGCGGTGGACTGCGCGAGCCCGGTCTGTGGTGCGACGCCAACCTCGCGCGGCTGCGCCGTTCCATCCTGAAGGTCTGCGACCCGCTGCCCGCCGGGCGCTTCAATGAAACCCTGTGGACGGCGTTGCTCGCGGGTTACCGCGATGTCCGTCCGCCGCGTCGAGCGGTCGTCTGAACGCGTGATGCGCATCGTCTATCTCGTCGCCATCTATCTGTTGGCGCCGCTCGCCTGGCTCGCGCTGGTCTGGCGCGGCCTGCGCGATCCGAGCTACCGCGAGGGGCTCACCCAGCGCTTCGGGTTCGGACCGGAGACCGCCGCGCCGTCGATCTGGGTGCATGCGGTGTCGGTCGGCGAGGTGCAGGCGGCCGCCTCGCTGGTGCAGGCCCTGCGCGCGCGGTTCCCGGATATCCCGCTCACGCTGACGACCGTCACGCCGACCGGCGCCGCGCGCGCGCGCGCGTTGTTCGGGGACACGGTCGATGTGCGGTATGTGCCCTACGACCTGCCCGGCAGCGTCAGCCGGTTCTTCGCGCGGGTCAAGCCGCGGGTGGCCGTGATCCTCGAGACCGAGCTCTGGCCGAACCTCTACCGCGGTTGCGGCCGACGCGGCATCCCGCTCGTGCTGGCGAGCGCAAGGATCTCGCCGCGTTCCGTCGGCCGTTACCGCATGCTGGCGAGCCTGTTCCGCGAGACGCTCTCGCACGGCATCGTCATCGCGGCGCAGGGCGAGGGCGACGCCGAGCGGTTCCGCGCCATCGGCGCGAACCCCGCCAAGACGCATGTCGTCGGCAACATCAAGTTCGACCTCGCGCTGCCGGCCGACATCCGCGAGCGCGGTGCCGAGTGGCGGGCTGCACACGCAGCGACGGACCGGTTCCTGTGGGTGGCCGGCAGCACGCATGAGGGCGAGGAGGCGGCCACGGTGGACGCGCAGCGCGCGCTCGAGGCGGCGGGCATCCCGAACCTGCTGGTGATCGCGCCGCGGCATCCGGGGCGTTTCGACGCGGTCGCCGGGATGTTGGCCTCGCGCGGGGTGCGCACCGTCCGCCGCTCCACCGGCGGCAGCGCTGCGCCCGACACGCAGGTGCTGCTGCTCGACACGCTCGGCGAACTCATCGGTTGGTACGCAGCGGCCGATGCGGCCTTCGTGGGCGGCAGTCTGGTGCCCGTGGGCGGCCACAACCTGCTCGAGCCGGCGGCGCTGGCGGTGGCGTCGATCACCGGTCCGCAGGTGTTCAACGCCCAGGAGATCGCGGATGCGCTGGTCGCCGAGGGAGCGGCCGAGAAGGTGCAGGATGCCGCCGGTCTGTCGGACGCGCTGCTACGGCTCGCGCGCGATCCGGCGGAGCGTGCGCGGCGCGGCGCGCTCGGTCAGACGTTGGTGGAGCGCAACCGCGGCACGCTGCAGCGCCTCATGGCGCTGCTTGAACCGCTGATCGCAGGATCGTCGTCGCCGCCGTAGGCGACTACGGCGCGGGCTTGGCGGCCGGAGCCTCGGTCAACCACCCGTTGACCTCTTCCAGCGCCGCGGTGTCGAGCGTGCCGGAGGCGAGGCGCAGACGCAGCACGTTGAGGATGTAGTCGTAGCGGCTGCGCGAGAAATTGGTCTCGGCCTGGACCAACGCGCGCCGTGCCTCGAGCACGTCGACGGCGGTGCGGGTGCCCACCTCGTAGCCGGCCTCGGTGGCCTTGAGGGCGGTCTGGCTGGATTCGAGCGCCTGGCGCAGCGCGGTGACGCGCGACATCTCGCTCAGCACGCCGAGGTATGCGTCGCGGGTCTGGCGCTCGGTCTGCCGCGACACGCGGTTCAGACGCTCGCGCGCGGCCTGCCACTGGAATTCGCTCTGGCGCACGCGCGACTGCGTCCCGCCGCCCGAGAAGATCGGCACGGAGAGCTGCAGCGAGTAGGTGGTGTCGTCCGTGTCGTTGGTGCGGACACCCTTGTTGCCGCTCGAGAAGTCGATCGGGCTCGTCTGGTCGGTGTTGCTGCGGCTTGCGACGAGGTCGACCTCGGGCAGATGACCGCCGAACGCGGCGCGGACATTGTCGCGCGCGATGTCGGCGGCGAGGCGGCTCGATACGAGCGAGAGGTTCTGGTCCATCGCGCGCTCGATCCACTGCGCCTCGTCGGCCGGATCGGGGCTCTTGAGAGGCATCGCATCGAGGGGCCGCGCGAGCGAGGCGTACTTCTCGGCGGTGATCTCGCGCAGCAGCTCCTCGGTGCTCGCCAGCTGTCGCTTGGAGGCGATCACGGCGGCGGCGGCGCTGTCACGCGCGGCCTTGGCTTCCTGCACATCGGTGATGGCGATCAACCCGACCTCGAAGCGCTTCTCGGCCTGCTCGAGCTGGCGCGAGATCGCTTCGAGCGCCGACTGCTGCGCGCTGACCGCGTCCTGCGCGGCGAGCACGTTGAAGTAGGCTTCGGAGACGCGGAGGATCAAGGACTGCTGCGCGGCCGCGTAGTCGGCTTCCGCCTGCGCGACCTGTCGGTCCGCGCGCTTCAGCGCCACCCAGTTGTCCCACGCGAACACGCTCTGGCGCAGATCGAGGCTCCAACGGTCGGTCTCGGGCTTGGAGTCGCTCGATGAGATGAAGTTGACGACCACCCGGTTGCCGGAGCCGGTCGGTTGCTCGATCTCCTGCGGGAACTGGCCCTTGGTGCTGGTATCGGCCTTGCTGCGGCTCGCCGAGCCGGAGACCTGCGGCAGCAGCGCTGCGAGCGCCTGCGGCTTGGACTCGCGCGACGCGCGGCGCAGCGCGTCGGCTTCGCGGATCTGCGGGTCGTTGACGAGGGCGCGTTCGTAGACGGCCTTCAGGTCCTCCGCCCGGGCGGCGGAGGCGAGTATCAGCATGCCGAGCGACAGCACGAAAGCGCGCTTCATGATGGGACCAGAACCTCGGATGGTGTTATATGCAAGTATAACAGTCGGCGGCCCGACAGGACAGCCGACCGCTAGTATGGACGCAAAGAGGGGTCGATTCGTTCCCCCCAGGCCAGAATCCCGCCGGTCAGATTGCTCACTGACCGAAATCCGCGTGCTTCGAGGAAGCGCGCAACCTGCATGCTGCGGCCGCCCGAGCGGCACATGACCAGAAGCGGGGTTTCGGGGTCGAGCGAGGTGTAGCGCGCCGGCACTTCGCCCATCGGCATGTGCTCCGCGAACGGCAGGCTCGAGATCTCGAGCTCGTGCGCCTCGCGCACATCGATGACCCGCGGCGTACGCCCGGCATCCACCAGCGCCTTCAACTCTTCGACGGTGACCTCTGCGACCATCTTGCGGTGCCCCTCAGAAACGGAAACTTGGCGGCTGCGGCGCGCCGACGAGCGGCCTGAGCACCGTCTCGAAGAGACCCGTGCAGGTGAGCGAACCGTCCGCGGCGCGCGTGACGAGGCTCGCTTCCATCACCGGACCCGAGCCGAGCACGACGAACAGGCGGCCGCCCGGGGCGAGGCGCTCCTCGAAGCGTGCGTCGCGCGCCGGCAGCGAACCGGTGAGAACGATGACCTCGTAGACGCCGTTGCCGAGCGCCTCGGGCGCGTAGACGTCGCGGTGCTCCACCGCAGCGTTGCGCACACCCGCCGACTTGAGGTTCTCCGCGGCGTTCTTCGCGAGGTCCGCCCGGATCTCCAGCGAGCGCACGCTGCAGGCATGCGCGGCGAGACAGGCGCTGAGATAGCCCGAGCCGGTGCCGATCTCCAGCACGCGGTCGGTGGGCTGCGGCGCGACGGCCTGCACGATGCGTCCGGCCACCTTGGGCGCGAGCATGTGGTCGTCACCGCCCAGCGGGATGTCGGTGTCGGCGAACGCGACCTCGGCGTAAGCCGGCGGCACGAAGCGCTCACGCGGCACCCGCGCGAAGGTGTCGAGCACGGTCTGGTCCAGCACATGCCAGGCGCGCAACTGCTGGTGGATCATCTGCTCGCGGGCGATCTCGGTCTGCATGGTCAAGAGTCCTTTTCGAGGGCCGGGAAGTTAAAGCTTTTCCGCACGACTGCCAAGACGGGATAGGGGGGTTCCCGGGTCCGGGTGGGCTTGGATGCGAGATCCGGCGGGAGTACCTTCGAGCCCATGGAAGCGAGCGGACTTGGGGTGTCGAGGACCTGGCGCGGTGTCGCGGCGGCCTTGCTCGGTGCCTGCGGCCTGTCGGCGGGCTTCCACGCCCCGCTGCACGCGCAGCCCGCAACCCACGCGGCGCCCGCGCCCCACGCAAGCCCGCCATCGTCGCCCGTGGGCGCCTCCGGGGCTTCCTCGGCCGCGCCGAAGCTCGACCTGCGCCTAGGCGACCTGCGGGGCTTCGTCTCCGCCGAGGAGCTCTACGCGCCCTGGACGACGGAGCTCGACGAGGTGGTGATCCGTCCGCGTAGGGAGCCGCCGGACCTGCCCGAGCGGCGCGCCGTACCGCAAGGCCTCGGCGGGCTGTGGTGGGCCGCGCAGCGACCGACCCAGGCCTGGCGGCTGTTCGTGCCCGACCCGAACGCGCTGAACACCGTCCCGCCGCGCTCGCCGGACGACCCGCAACCACCGCCCGGCGCCTACCGCACGCGCATCGGCGAGCCCGGCCGCATCTTCTGAGACAAAGAAAAAGGCCCCGTCTCCGGGGCCTTTTCCGTCAGCCGTCGCGGGGGGCGCTCAGAGGAGCGGCACCAGCAGCAGCGCCACGATGTTGATGATCTTGATGAGCGGGTTGATGGCCGGACCCGCCGTGTCCTTGTACGGGTCGCCGACGGTGTCGCCGGTGACCGCGGCCTTGTGGGCCTCGGAACCCTTGCCGCCGAAGTGGCCTTCCTCGATGTACTTCTTGGCGTTGTCCCAGGCGCCGCCGCCCGTGCACATCGAGATCGCCACGAAGAGGCCGGTCACGATGGTGCCGATCAGCAGGCCGCCAAGCGCCTTGATGCCCTCACCGGGACCCATCAGCGCGTTGATGCCGAAGGCGACCACCACGGGCACGAGGATCGGCAGCAGCGAGGGGACCACCATCTCCTTGATGGCGGCCTTCGTCAGCAGGTCGACGGCCTTGGAGTAGTCCGGCTTACCGGTGCCATCCATGATGCCCGGGATCTCGCGGAACTGGCGCCGCACCTCGGTGACCACCGAGCCCGCTGCGCGGCCCACGGCCTCCATCGCCATCGCACCGAACAGGTACGGCACGAGACCGCCGATGAACAGGCCGATGATGACCGCCGGATCCGACAACTCGAACGACACGAGCTTGCCCGCGTCCTCGAGCTTGTGGGTGTAGTCGGCGAACAGCACCAGCGCCGCGAGACCGGCCGAGCCGATCGCGTAGCCCTTGGTGACGGCCTTGGTGGTGTTGCCCACGGCGTCGAGCGGATCGGTGATGTTGCGCACCTTCTTGTCGAGCCCCGCCATCTCGGCGATGCCGCCGGCGTTGTCGGTGATCGGACCGTAGGCGTCGAGCGCCACGATCATGCCGGTGAGCGACAGCATCGAGGTCGCCGCGATGGCGATGCCGTAGAGACCGCCGAGCGTGTACGCGCCCCAGATCGCGGCGCAGACCGCGAGCACCGGCAGCGCGGTCGACTTCATCGACACGCCGAGGCCCGCGATCATGTTGGTCGCGTGGCCCGTCTGCGAGGCCTCCGCCACCTTGCGCACCGGGCTGAACTCGGTGGCGGTGTAGTACTCGGTGATGACGATCATCGCCGCCGTCAGCGCGAGGCCGATCAGCGTGCAGCCGAACATCGCCACGAAGTTGTCGGGCATGAGCGACTGGGTGATGAACCAGAACGCGATCGCGGAGACCACGCCCGACACGATCACGCCCTTGTAGAGCGCGTTCATGATCTTGCCGCCGTCGGAGACCTTCACGAAGAAGGTGCCGACGATGGAGGCGACGATGGAGGCTGCGCCGAGCGCGAGCGGGTACATGACCGACGCGCCGTCCGGCGTCGCCAGCATCAGGCCGCCGAGCAGCATGGTGGCGACCAGCGTCACCGCATAGGTCTCGAAGAGGTCCGCGGCCATGCCGGCGCAGTCGCCGACGTTGTCGCCGACGTTGTCCGCGATCACGGCCGGGTTGCGCGGGTCGTCCTCGGGGATGCCCGCCTCGACCTTGCCGACGAGGTCGGCGCCCACATCGGCGCCCTTGGTGAAGATGCCGCCGCCGAGACGCGCGAAGATCGAGATCAGCGAGCCGCCGAAGGCGAGGCCGACCAACGAGCGCAGCGCGTGGTCGTCGCCGACGACGCCGCGCATCGCGAGGTAGTAGCCCGCGACGCCGATCAGGCCGAGGCCGACCACCAGCATGCCGGTGATGGCGCCGCCCTTGAACGCGACCTGCAGCGCGGCGTTGAGGCCGTTGTTGGCCGCCTCCGCGGTGCGCACATTGGCGCGCACCGAGACGTTCATGCCGATGTAGCCGGCGATGCCCGAGAGGATGGCGCCGACCGCGAAGCCGCCCGCCGTCGCCCAGTCGAGGGCGAGGCCGAGCAACAAGCACAGCACCGCGCCGACGACGGCGATGGTGGAGTACTGGCGGTTGAGGTAGGCCTTGGCGCCGGCCTGGATGGCCCCGGCGATCTCCTGCATCCGGGCATTGCCGGCCGGCAGGCGGTTGATGGCGGCCGCCGCGACGGCGCCGTAGATGATTGCGAGAACACCGGCCGCGATTGCGACCCACAGCCAGAGATTGGCATCCATGAGTGAGAAACCCCCCTGAAAAAAGGCGCTGAATTGTAGCACAGCCCCCGCCTGGGGCCGCGCCACCCGCCGTGGCGGGTCCAGAGCATGGAGGCGGTCGGTGTCAGCCGCCCGGCTTGAACGGCGGCAGCTTCTTGCGCACCGCGACGCCGCGGATCTTCACATACACCGGCAGACCGTCCTTGTAAGGCGGCGGGTCGCCGCCGCCGATCAGCGGCAGCAGGTAGCGACGGCACTTCTCGGTGATGCCGAAGCCGTCCGGCGTGATGAAGTCGCGCGGCAGCTTCTTCTCGACATTGGCGACCTTGGCGAGCTCGACATGGCCCACGGTCCAGCGGTAGGGCCGCGAGGACTTGCGCACCACGATCGGCATGACCGCATCGTGACCCTTCACCGCGAGTTCCACCGCCGCCTTGCCCATCGCGTAGGCCTGCTCGACATCGGTCTTGGAGGCGATGTGGCGCGCGGCGCGCTGCAGGTAGTCGGCCACCGCCCAGTGGTACTTGTAGCCGTGCGCCTCGCGCACCATGTTCGCGACCACCGGGCCGACGCCGCCCAGCTGCGTGTGACCGAAGGCGTCCTTGGTGCCGGCGTCGGCGAGGAAGCGCCCGTCCGCGTAGGCCGTGCCCTCGGACACCACGATCACGCAGTAGCCGACGCGCTCGACCGTTTCTTTGACGCGCGCCAGGAAGGCCGCTTGGTCGAAGGCGATCTCGGGGAAGAGGATGACATGCGGCGGCGCATCGCGGCCCTTGCCGGCGAGTCCGCCCGCGGCCGCGATCCAGCCGGCATGGCGTCCCATCACCTCCATCACGAACACCTTGGTGGAGGTCTTGGCCATCGAGGCGACATCAAGCGAGGCCTCGAGCGTCGAGATCGCGACATACTTCGCGACCGAGCCGAAACCCGGGCAGCAATCGGTGTAGGGCAGGTCGTTGTCGACCGTCTTGGGCACGCCGATGCAGGTGATCGGGTAGCCGAGCTGCTTGCCCATCTCCGCGACCTTGTGCGCGGTGTCCATCGAGTCGTTGCCGCCGTTGTAGAAGAAGTAGCCGATGTCGTGGGCCTTGAAGACCTCGATCAGCCGCTCGTACTCGGCGCGGTTCTTGTCGAGGCCCTTGAGCTTGAAGCGCGCCGAGCCGAAAGCGCCGGCGGGCGTGTGCTTGAGGCCCTCGATCGTCGCCTTGTCCTCCTTCGAGCAGTCGATGAGGTCCTCATGCAACGCGCCGACGATGCCGTGGCGGCCGGCGTAGACCTTGCCGATGTGCTTCGGATACCGGGCCGCGGTCTGGATGACCCCCGCCGCCGAGGCGTTGATGACGGCGGTGACGCCGCCCGACTGGGCGTAGAAGGCGTTGCGGGGGGCGGGACGGGCGGCCTTCGGCGAGGCCTTGCGGCTGGGCTTTTTCATGGGGCGGCAGGATAGCGCAGCATTTGACCTGCCGGGAACGGGCGGGTACCGTGCGCCCTCTCACCCAAGCAAGGACGCCTGAGGTCCCGCAGTACATGAGAATCGTCTTCCTCGGCGCTCCGGGTTCCGGCAAGGGCACCCAGTCGCAGCGCCTCGTCGAGCGTCATGGCATCCCTCAGGTCTCGACCGGCGACCTGCTGCGTGCGCATGTGCGCGACGGTACGGAGCTCGGTCGCCGCGCCAAGTCCGTCATGGACGCCGGCCAGCTGGTCGACGACGCCACCATCCTCGGCATGGTGCGTGAGCGCCTCGCGGCGCCCGATGCGGCCCGCGGTTTCATCCTCGACGGGTTCCCGCGCACCGTGCCGCAGGCCGAAGGTCTCGAGCAGATGCTCGCAGCGATCGGCCAGCCGCTCGATGCGGCGGTCCTCTTCGATGTGGACTCGGAGCTGCTCGTGAAGCGCATCTCGGGGCGCCGCACCTGCCAGGACTGCGGCCGGGTTTTCAATGTGCACACCGCGCCGCCGCCGTCGCCGCCGCCCTGCGGCGGACAGTGCGAGACCCCGCGGTTGGTGCAGCGACCGGACGACAAGGAAGAGACGGTCGCGCGCCGTCTCGAGGTCTACGAAGAGCAGACCCGGCCCTTGGTCGGCTTCTACGAGCAGCGCGGACTCTTGCGCAGCATCGATGCCGAGGGCGACCTGCCCACCGTGACCGCACGCGTCGAAGCGGCGCTCGCGCCGCGCGGCTGATCGCGTCTCAGCCGACCGCGCGCAGCCGGTCGACCAGCAACGCGGCGCGCCAACCGTTGAAGACCTGCGCCGGATCCTTGCCGGCGGCGACCTCCTCGAGCACGCGACGCGTCGCCAGCACTTCTGGGGCGATGCCCAGCGCTTGCGCCACCCCTTGAGCGGCCTCGGCGAGGCGTTTGGTGCGCGCCATCAATGTCGGATCCGGCCGCTCGCGGCGCGGCAGCGGCGGCGGTGGTTCGGGTACCGCGGCCGCTTCGACCAGCGCGAGCAGTTCGTCGCCGGAATGTTTGACCACGCCCTCGGGCATGCCCTCGATCGCGGCCAAGGCCGCACGGTCGCGCGGCACGCGCACCACCATCTCGCGCAGCACCGCGTCGTCGAGGATCCAGCCGCGCGGCTTGTTGCGCGCCACGGCGCGCCGCTCACGCCACGCGGCGAGCGCGCGCAGCAACTGCAGCCGTCCCTCGTCCCAGCCCTCGACGCCGCGGAACCGCAGCCAAGCGCGGTCGGCGTCGACCGCGGTCACATCGAGCGATTCGAGCGCCGCGAGCTCCTCGGCGAGCCAACCGCTCCGCCCCAGACGTTCGAGCTCGCCGAGCAGCAGGTCGCGCAGCGGCAGCAGGTGGCGGACATCGTCGAGCGCGTACTCGACCTGCGCCTCGCTCAAGGGACGCCGCGACCAGTCGGTGCGGGTCTGGCCCTTAGGCACTTCCCGCTCGAGCAGGCGCCGTACCAGTTCGGCGTAGCCGACCTGGGCCGGATGGCCGGCGAGGGCGGCCGCGATCTGGGTGTCGAAGAGCGGGGCCACCGGCCCGAGCAACGGCGCCAGCACTTCGAGGTCCTGCCTGCCGGCATGCAGCACCTTGGCGGGGCCGCCCGCGCCCAACGCGACGCCGAGCGGCCGCAGGTCCTCGAGCGCGAGCGGATCGACGCAGACCGGTCCGCGACGGGTGGTGAGCTGCAGCAGGCACAGCTCGGCGCGGTAGGTGCGCTCGCGCATGAATTCGGTGTCGATCCCGATGGCGGCCTCGCCCTCGAGGTCGGCGATCAGGTCCTCGAGGCCCGCGGGCGTGCTGACGATGGCTGCGTGCGACGACACCTCCGGACTATGCAAGAATCCCGGCCACAGGGGTGAGAAATGTTGTCGACGCTGCGCCAATTCCTCGATCTGCTGCTGCGGCGGGCCGGGCCGTCCGATCTGCCGGCCTCCCCGCAGTTGTTGGCGGGCACTTTTGCGGCGCTGCTGGCCGTGCAGGCCGCGCTCGCTGCGATGCTCGGCGAGTCGCCGGCCGAGATGCTGCCGCGCGCGTCGGTGTCGGGCGCGATGCTGCTCGGCTGGATCTGGTTCCTGACCCGCGCCTACGGCCACCCGGCGCGCTTCCTGCAGACCGCTACGGCCTTCCTCGGGGTGACGCTCCTCAGCGCGCCGGTGTTGATCCCGCTCGCGGTGCATGCGCTCGGGACGGGTACCGCGCCGTCCGACATCAAGCTTTCCTTGCCGATGGTGCTGCTCGCCGTCGCCGGGATCTACCTGCTCATCGTCGAGTCGCGCATCCTCGCCGATGCCATCGAGCAGCCGGTGTTCCTCTGCGCCTTGCTGGTGCTCGCCGGTGAGTTCCTCATCGGCGCCATCGCGCTCTTCATCGGTCTCGTGCCGCCGCCGCCGGGTGCGGCCGCGGCGCCTGCCTGACCGTCCATCGCGCCATGCACCTGCACATCCTCGGCATCTGCGGCACCTTCATGGGCGGCATCGCGGCCATCGCGCGCGCCGCCGGTCATCGCGTCACCGGGTCCGACCGCAACGTCTATCCGCCGATGAGCACGCAGCTCGAGGCGCTCGGCATCGACATCGTGTCCGGTTTCGACGCCGCGCAGCTCGACCCTGCGCCGGATGTGGTGGTGGTCGGCAATGTCATGACGCGCGGCATGCCGGTGGTCGAGGCGCTGCTCGAACGCGGCATCCCGTACACATCGGGGCCCGAGTGGCTCGCGCGCGAGGTGCTGCGCGAGCGTTGGGTGCTCGCGGTCGCGGGCACGCATGGCAAGACCACGACGAGCAGCATGCTCGCGTGGATCCTCGAGTACGCAGGGCTTTCGCCCGGCTTCCTCATCGGCGGTGTGCCGCTCGACTTCGGCGTCAGCGCGCGGCTCGGCGAAGCGCCGTTCTTCGTCATCGAGGCCGACGAGTACGACACCGCGTTCTTCGACAAGCGCGCCAAGTTCGTCCACTACCGGCCGCGCACCTGCATCCTCAACAACCTCGAACACGACCACGCGGACATCTATCCCGATGTCGAGGCTATCGAGCGGCAGTTCCACCACCTGGTGCGCACCGTGCCCGGCTCCGGCCTCATCGTGCACCGCGCACATGACGCCCATCTCGACCGTGCGCTCGCGATGGGCTGCTGGAGCGCGCGCGAGGGCTTCGCGCGCGAGGGCGGTGCGCCGTGGGCGGCGCGCGCGGCGGCGGGCACGGACGACGGCTCGGACTTCGAGGTGCTGCACGACGGCGCCGTCGCCGGCCGAGTCCGCTGGGGTCTCATCGGCGGCCACAACGTCGACAACGCGTTGGCGGCCATCGCGGCGGCGCGCCATGCCGGCGTCCCGGTGGAGGTGTCCTGCAGCGCGCTCGGCGAGTTCCGCGGCATCAAGCGGCGCATGGAACTGCGCGGTGAGGCGCGCGGGGTCCGCGTCTACGACGACTTCGCGCACCACCCGACCGCCATCGCGACGACCGTGGACGGTCTACGGCGGCGTATCGAGGGCATGCGCAGCGGCCCTCCAGGGGCGGCCGGCCGCATCATCGCCGTGCTCGAGCCGCGCTCGAACACCATGCGGCTCGGCGTGCACCGCGACACGCTGACCGCCTCGCTCGCCGGGGCGGACGAGGTCTGGCTCTACGCGCCGCCCGACCTCGGGTGGGATGCGGGCGGCGTCATCGCCGGGCTCGGCGGGCGCGGTCATGTCGCCTCCGACATCGATGCGCTCGTCGCCGATCTCGCGCGTGCATCGCGGCCGGGCGACCATGTGCTGATCATGTCCAACGGCGGGTTCGGCGGCTTGCATGGCAGACTGCTGACCGCGTTGGCCCAAGGCGTACCGGCCCAAGGGGAGGCCTGACATGGCGACCGATCTCGACCGCACCGTCACCGTCGGCATGACCGGCGCCTCGGGCGCGCAGTACGGCCTGCGCCTCGTCGAATGTCTGCTGCAGGCCGACTGGACCGTCTACCTGACGTTCACCCGCGCCGCGCAGATCGTCATCGGCTCCGAGACCGATTGCCGTCTGCCGGGACGCACAGCGGAGCAGACGCGGCATCTCTCCGAGCTCTTCAAAGCGCGTGAAGGCCAGCTGCGGGTGTTCGGCGACGAGGAATGGACCTCGCCGCTCGCCAGCGGCTCCGGCGCACCGCGCAAGATGGTGGTCTGTCCCGCCACGATGGCGACGCTCTCGGCCATCGCCAACGGCGCGAGCGAGAACCTGCTCGAGCGCGCGGCGGATGTCGTGATCAAGGAGCGCGGCGACCTCGTGATCGTGCCCCGCGAGACGCCCTTCAGCGCGATCCATCTCGAGAACATGCTCAAGCTCGCGCGGCTCGGGGTCAGCATCCTCCCGGCCAACCCCGGTTTCTACAACCGGCCGACGAAGGTGGACGAACTGGTCGACTTCATCGTCGCGCGCGTCCTCGACCAGCTCGGCGTCGCGCATCGGCTGTCGCGCCGTTGGGGCCACGACGGCTGAGCGATGTCGGGCATCGAACTGCCGCTGTTCCCGCTCAACACCGTGCTCTTCCCGCGCGGCCCGTTGCCGCTGCGCATCTTCGAGACCCGCTATGTCGACATGGTGCGGCGCTGCATGCGCGAGGGGTCCTGTTTCGGCGTGGTGCTGCTGCAGGGCGGCGGCGAGACCGGACCGGTGTCGGGCGTGGCCTCGACCGGCACCAGCGCGCGCATCGTCGACTTCAACCTGCTGAAGGACGGGCTGCTCGGCATCACCTGCCGCGGTGAACGGCGTTTCCGGGTGCTGCGGCTCTGGCGGCAGGACGACGGGCTGAACATGGGCGAGATCGAGTGGCTCGACCCGGCGCTGTCGGCCGCTGCGGCTGCGGTCGCGGTGCCGCCCGAGCACCGGCATCTCGCCGACCTGCTGCGTCGCGTGCTGCCCGAGCTCGGCGAGGTCTATGCCGGCATCGAGCCGCGCTACGAGGACGCCGACTGGGTGGGGGCGAGGCTGGTCGAGATCCTGCCCATCGGGCTCGGCGACAAGCAGTCGTTCCTCGAGATGGAGGATCCGATCGAGCGCCTCGCCGTGCTGTCGCCGCTGATCCGGCGCGCCGAGGACGGTCCTCAGGACGCCTGAGACGGCGTGTCCGTCGCGCTGCCCGATCCACCGCCCGCGCCGGTGCGGCGCGCATAGAACCGGTGCACCACGACGCCGATGACCAGCGTCCAGCCGAGCACCATCCAGCCCACCACGCCGTCGAAGCGCGACAACAGGAAACGCAGCGGCGAGGTCTCGTCCGGCACCGAGGTCTCGCGCAGGAAGGCGATCACCCAGACCCAACCCGCGTGCAGACCGATGCAGGCGGCGATGTTGCCGGTGAGCGCGCGCACCATGCCGAGCAGCACGCCGACCGCGGCGAGCGCGAGGAAGGCGTCGAGGATGCCCATCGGGTCCGCGAACGCGGCGAGCGTGCCCGAGATGTGCCGCAGGCCGGAGTCCGGGCCGAGCTCATCGACCGGGATCCGGTAGCGGCCCACGAAATGCACCGCGGAGTAGAGCAGTGCGGTGAGCACGATGGCGGCCGTCACGCCGGATTCGCGCGCGATCGCGGTGTGCATCGCGCCGCGCAGGAAGGTCTCTTCGACGAGACCCACCACCAGGCCCGTGAGCAGTCCGGACACCGCCAGCTGCGCGAAGAGCGCGGCATCGAGCGTCACGCCTTCGCGCAGCACGCGCAGGTCGAGCCCGACCATCAGCAACGCGATCGGCAGCATGGTCGCGACGCCGAGCGCGAGCCCGACCGCGAGCTCGCGCAGGAACTGCGCGCGCGGCAGGCCGAAGCCGAGGCTCCCGCGGTCGGCGAGGGCGAGCCGTCGCGCCACCAGGATGAACCCGACCAACAACGACAGCTGTCCGATGCGGTTGGCGAGCCGGTGGAACTTCACATCCATCATCGGCGAGAGCCACTCGTAGGCCGGCCACGCGAGCAGCGCGATCACCGTGAACCCCGCCACGAACAGACCCATGAACCAAAGAAAGGCGCGCATGGCTCGGTGGTCCCCTGCCGTTCAGTCGGCCCAGATGACGCGCGTGACGACGCCGCCGTCGTCCTGCAGTTCGAGGCTGCGGCATCCCGGCCCGCGGGTGTCGAACGCGAACCCCGCGGATCCCGGCATGAACTGCACGCAGGTCGACGGCGTCGAGAACGCGGGCAGGGCGCCGGCGCGCCGCTCGCTCTCCTGATGCACATGACCGCACAGCAGCGCGCGGGCCGTCGTCGAGCGGGCGAGGACATCCAGCAGCGCGGGGCCGTTGCGCAGACCCACGCTGTCGAGCCCGGGGCTGCCGACCGGGACGGGCTGATGATGCAGCACGATGAGCGCGTGCGGCGGGCAGCCCTCTCCCAGCGTCGCTTCGAGCCGTGCGAGCTCCGCCGCGGAGACCTCACCGGCGGCGTCGCCGGGGACGGTGCTGTCGAGCATGACGATGCGCCAAACGCCGAAGTCGTGGTGACCGCAATGCCGGAACGGCTCGCCCGCCAGTCCGGCACGCATCAGCTCGGGGTCGTCATGGTTGCCGGGGATGCAGAGCACGGGCTTGCGGAGAGCGCCGAGCTCGGCGCGGATCCAGGCGTAGCCGTCGGCGTCGTCGTGCACGACATCGCCCGTCAGCAGCAGGGCGTCGGCGTCCTCGATACGCGCGCGGGTCGCGCGCAGCACGCGCCGCAGCGACTCCAGCGTCACCACGCCGCGCATGGCGGCGGCCGGGTCGCCCATCAGGTGTGTGTCGGTGATCTGCAGCAGGCGCACGGCGGCCATGGCGTCATCCTAACGCCATGGCCGCTGTCCTGTCCCGGACCTGTCCCGAGACCCGCGTCGCGGAAACCGCGCGCGGCGTCGGTCAGTAGCGGTAGGTGTCCGGCTTGTAGGGGCCTTGCGGCGTGACGCCGATGTAGGTCGCCTGCTGATCCGAGAGCTCGGTGAGCTGGGCGCCGAGCTTCTTCAGCTGCAGCCGCGCGACCTTCTCGTCGAGGTGCTTCGGCAGCACATGCACGCCGACCGGGTACTTGTTGTGGTTCGACCAGAGCTCGATCTGCGCGATGGTCTGGTTGGCGAACGACGAGGACATCACATACGACGGATGGCCGGTGCCGCAGCCGAGGTTCACGAGCCGGCCCTCGGCCAGCAGCGTGATGCGCTTGCCGTCCGGGAAGATGATGTGGTCGACCTGCGGCTTGATGTTCTCCCACTGGTACTGCTTGAGGGAGGCGCAGTCGATCTCGTTGTCGAAGTGGCCGATGTTGCAGACGATCGCCTGGTCCTTCATGCGCTTCATGTGGTCATGGGTGATCACATGCAGGTTGCCGGTGGCGGTGACGAAGATATCGGCCTTGTCGGCCGCGTACTCCATCGTGACCACGCGGTAGCCTTCCATCGCGGCCTGCAGCGCGCAGATCGGGTCGATCTCGGTGATCCACACCTGCGCCGAGAGGGCGCGCAGCGCCTGCGCGGAGCCCTTGCCCACATCGCCGTAGCCGCAGACCACGGCGACCTTGCCGGCGATCATCACATCGGTGGCGCGCTTGACCGCGTCGACCAGCGACTCGCGGCAGCCGTAGAGGTTGTCGAACTTCGACTTGGTGACCGCGTCGTTGACGTTGATGGCGGGGAAGGCGAGCGCGCCGTCCTTGGCCATCTGGTAGAGGCGCTTCACGCCGGTGGTGGTCTCCTCGGTGACGCCGCGGATGTGCTTGATGCGCGTCGAGTACCACTTCGGGTCGCGCGCGAGCGTCTCGCGGATCGATTCGAAGAGGAAGGTCTCCTCCTCGCTGCCCGGGTTGGTGAGCAGCGACGCGTCGGTCTCGGCCCGGGTGCCGAGGTGCAGCAGCAGCGTGGCGTCGCCGCCGTCGTCGAGGATCATGTTCGAGAAGCCGCCGTCCGGCCACTCGAAGATGCGGTGCGTGTAGTCCCAGTATTCCTTGAGCGACTCGCCCTTGTAGGCGAACACCGGGGTGCCCTTGGCGGCGATCGCCGCGGCGGCGTGGTCCTGGGTGGAGAAGATGTTGCAGGAGGCCCAGCGGACCTGCGCGCCGAGCGCCTGCAGCGTCTCGATGAGCACGGCCGTCTGGATGGTCATGTGCAGCGACCCGGTGATGCGGGCGCCGCGCAGCGGCTGGGTGGGCGCGAACTCGTCGCGGATGGCCATGAGACCCGGCATCTCGGTCTCGGCGATGCGGATCTCTTTGCGGCCCCAATCGGCAAGGGCGAGGTCGGCGACATGGAAGTCGCGCGCGGTGGTGGCGGTCATGGTCGGCTCCGTTATCTTTGTAGATGAACGGGCGCCGTTGTGCATCCTGCCGTGCCGCGAGCCTGGCATCCCCTGGATGCTGCAGCGCCCCTCGCGTCACGGGCCCGACCGCCCTCGCGGGCGACCGGGCCGTCCGTGGATTATAGCGGTGTCAGGCGCGCGCCTTGATGCCCGCGTCGGCGGCGAGCGCGGCGGCCTTGTCGGTGCGCTCCCAGGTGAAGTCCGGGTCCTTACGGCCGAAGTGGCCGTAGGCCGCCGTCTTCAGGTAGATCGGGCGGGCGAGGTCCAGCATCTCGCGCAGACCGTAGGGCGTAAGGTCGAAGTGCCGGCGCACGAGCGCGGTCAGCTTCTCGCGCGGCAGCTTCCCCGTGCCGAAGGTCTCGACCATGATCGAGGTCGGTTCGGCGACGCCGATCGCGTAGGAGACCTGCACCTCGCAGCGGTCGGCGAGGCCGGCCGCGACGATGTTCTTGGCCACATAGCGCGCGGCGTAAGCGGCCGAGCGGTCGACCTTCGAGGGGTCCTTGCCCGAGAACGCGCCGCCGCCGTGGCGGGCGAAGCCGCCGTAGGTGTCGACGATGATCTTGCGGCCGGTAAGGCCGCAGTCACCCACCGGACCGCCGATTACGAAGCGACCGGTCGGGTTGATGTGGAACTTGGTGCCCTTGTGCAGCCACTTCTTGGGCAGCACGGGCAGCAGGACCTCCTCCATGACCGCCTCGCGCAGCGCCTTGGTGGAGATGTCGTCCGAGTGCTGGGTGGAGAGCACGACCGCGTCGATGGCGACCGGCTGGTCGTCCTCGTAGCGCAGCGTGACCTGGCTCTTGGCGTCCGGGCGCAGCCAGGCGAGCTTGCCCGACTTGCGCACCTTCGCCTGACGCTCGACGAGGCGATGCGAGAGGGTGATGGCGGCGGGCATCAGCACATCGGTTTCGCGGGTCGCGAAGCCGAACATCAGGCCCTGGTCGCCGGCGCCCTGCTTGCGCGGGTCCTTCTTGTCGACGCCCTGGGCGATGTCGCCCGACTGCTTGCCGATGACGTTGAGCACGCCGCAGGAGGCGCCGTCGAAGCCCATCTCGGAGGAGTCGTAGCCGATGTCGAGCACGGTCTTGCGGACCAGCGCCTCGATGTCGATCCAGGCGTTGGTGGTGACCTCGCCGGCGACGATGACGACGCCGGTCTTGACCAGCGTCTCGCAGGCGACGCGCGCGGCCTTGTCCTTCTCGAGGATGGCGTCGAGCACGGCGTCCG
>Ga0315900_10002314_pt1 | contig 29336 bp, 30 predicted proteins | sample LakEriMetagenome_FD_203521 | JGI IMG/M metagenome (GOLD analysis project Ga0315900, IMG submission 203521) | Freshwater fungal communities from buoy surface, Lake Erie, Ohio, United States - Buoy 12 MA114 | ecosystem: Environmental > Aquatic > Freshwater > Lake > Lake biofilm | place: USA: Lake...
CGCCTACGGCGCTGGACCGAGGTAACCACCTCAACGTTACTTCCCTTAGATACAGGCATAGACATAGCAGTACTCCTATCACGAAGAATAAGGAACACTTCATGTCCTGTCATCTAGGGGCTGAATTAAATTTTAGTTTGGGTTTATACGTCACAACTGTTTCCTCAATGTAAGGAATGACTACATGCAAACTTTGAAGCATTCGATAAATAGCTCGATCGCTAATTCGTTCTCGAAGAATGGATTTCAGCTTTTTCAGGACGTTATCGACACCAGTGATCGAGTTGCCCTCGAAGACGATTATGCGTCGATTGTTCGGAAATATACAAATGACCGTTACGAGACTGTTGATGAGGCTATTTTGGCGCTTTCGAAGTCAGACAAGTCGAATTTGTATGAAATTTACAAAGAGACATCTCAATTGATCAGTTTTATTAAAGTCGGAATATCTCTTTTTGAGAGGACATTAGGCTCCGAGGGTTATGCCTCGCTCAGCGGTAATGGGATATTGATTGCGCCTCCGAACGATGGGCGGCTAGCCTACACTTGGCATCAGGAGGGGGCCTTTGACCACAAACCTGGGACAATTCATTTTCAATTTCCGCTCTTTCGAGCCGCCGATTTGGAGAATGGCACGATGAGTGCGCTCGTTGGCTCTCATAAGCTTGACATTCAGAGTTACCAGGAAACTAGATGCTCCAATGACGCGTTGATAAATCGAATTCCAAAAAATATTGATGAATTGACGAACCAATTCGAAGAGCATCATTTTCTGATGCGCCTAAATGACGCCTACGTCTTTAATAACAACCTCTTACACCGGTCAAATTTAAATAAGTCACCATATCCACGCTACAGCGGAGTTATAAGGATTAATAGAAATGGCTAAGAATTCTCGTGAGAATGTTGAGCAAGAGGTTTTAAGAGTCTACTCTAAAGTAAATCCGAGTGAATGTGACGTTAGAGGTAATAAGCAGCTTTTTTTGAAGATCTTTAAAGAGCAGCGGGACACTTATGAACGCCTCTTATGCTTTCCTCTGAAGATGTTTAGGGGCGCTTCGCTCATCGAATTCGGTTGTGGAACAGGGGAATACTCTTTATTCTATCTTCAGCAGGGTGCGATTTCCGTCCATTACGACGTTAATCCTTATGCATGTGAACGGGCTAGAAGTCTATTTTCGGACTTTGGATTTGATGGGACGCCAGTCGTAAATCAGTCAATTTTTGATTTTTGTTTGGATGAGAAATGGGATATCGTCGTATCAAACGGGGTTATACACCACACCGGTGATGTGAAAGGTGCTTTCGCGGCTCTGTCCGGTTGTGTCGCGCCACAAGGTTTTTTATCGCTAGGTATTGCGACGCAGACCGGGTTCTTCCAACGCAATTTGCAGCGGTTGGTTCTATCTAGAGTCTCTAATGGTGACGATGATTCTATCGAATTTTGGGCGGAGCGTCTGTTTAAAGATCACATAAGCCGCGCGGAAAAATACGGTTCGAGATCTAGAAAGCAGATTATTTACGATACCTATGTCAATACCACCATAAGTGCCCCGACCGTAAAAGAACTTCTTGCATGGGCACGTGAGTATGGTTTGACGTTTTACTCGGCTTGGCCACCAATAACTCCCGCCATTTTCAATGAGTCTAATGTTAGGCCCGTTTTTGACTTTACTGACTACCCGAACTTATTGTCTATGTCAGAATTTGGCTGGATTTCAAATGTTCAGGAAGACCCAGCAAGACTTGTCGATCTCGAAAAGAGCGTTACGCCATTAGTAGAAAGTTTGCACAAGGTTAGTTCCTGTTTGAATAACATTGATACGCGACGCCGATATTCTCATACGGAGCGGCTTAAAGTTTCATTTGAAAAATTGCATGGTAATTTTCAGTCAGTCCATGTGCCGGCTGTTTCCGATTTTTTAGGGTTCGCCAGTGAGTTCAAAATTCTCCTCAAACTTTTGATTGCTAACGATTATAAAAGGATTGAGAAAGCGGTGCTTGAGTCAGAGTTTTTGTTCAAGGGCACCTCTGGACTCGGTCACAACCAATTCATGTTTCAACGCCGTGAAACTTGTTCAGAGCTTTAACTTGCATTCAATGATATAAGAGGGTCGTTGCACCTAAAGCAACGAGACATGTCAAGACAAATCTCTCCTCTTCTGCTGGCCGCGGGCTATGGCACTCGACTTCAGCCTTTCACGAGCAACTGGCCAAAGTGCCTAATGCCGATCAAAGGCAAACCCTTGTTGGAGTATTGGCTCGATAGCGTTCGACAACTCACTACGGAGAAGGTTCTGGTAAACACACATTATTTGGCTGAAATAGTGCAAAGCTTTCTAGATCGGCCTGTCTTTAAGCAATGGGTGCAGGGGATTTACGAGCCCGAACTCAAAGGTACTGCTGGAACGCTTCGTGCAAATGCAAAAGCTTTGCGTGATACGACTATTTTGCTGGTTCATGCCGATAACTTTTGCCAATGCGATTTTCTCAATTTCCTAATGTTCCATCAGACATCAAGACCTAAGCATTGCCAAATAACCATTATGACCTTTCACACTCAAACCCCCAGTACCTGCGGTATTGTGGAAATCGATGCGGATGGGGTGGTCATTGGCCTTCACGAGAAATTACAAAGTCCTCCGGGGAACCTCGCAAACGGAGCGGTATACCTGTTAGAGCCAGAGGTGCTCCAATGGATATGTGAGAACCCTGAGGTTACAGACTTCAGCACTCAGGTACTTCCACATTTTATTGGGCGCATTGCTACCTGGCACAATGAAGGCACGCATATTGATATTGGCTCTATCGAAGCACTTCGTGAGGCGCAGGTAAGGGCTTCACATGAGGCGGCAGCTATAACCGAAACAAATGACGACTGGTCAGTGCAGTTTGCCTCCCACCCAATCCATGCGCAGATTAAGTACGGCATAACACCTCGAAGTCCAGAACCACTTAACACTCTATGAATATTCTCGTTACAGGCGCCTGCGGTTACAAAGGCAATGTTTTAGTTCCTAAACTTCTGAACGCAGGACACAGCGTGACCGCCTTTGACATTATGTGGTTTGGCAACGATCTTCTTCAGCATCCTAATCTCACGGTAAAAAAAGGGGATGTTCGGCATATTGATAGCGTTCCCTTGCAAGACATTGAGGCCGTCATTCATTTGTCGTCAATAGCAAACGATCCTGCCGGGGATCTTGATCCCAAGCTCACCTGGGAGGTCAGCGCCCTGGCAACGATGCAACTAGCAGATAAAGCAGCCCGTCAGGGCGTCAAGCGATTCATCTATGCATCTTCGGGTAGTGTTTACGGGCTAAAGGATGAAGAGCGAGTGACTGAAGACCTCACCCTGGTACCCCTCTCGGAATACAATAAGACCAAGATGGTGGCCGAGCGTGCGGTTCTAAGTTATGCCAATGACATTGTGGTTCAGGTCATACGACCTGCAACAGTCTGCGGTCTCTCGCCCCGAATGCGTTTGGATGTGTCGGTCAATATGCTCACTATGCAAGCCCTTACACGTGGGGAGATTACTGTTTTGGGGGGTGACCAGATCCGCCCCAATATTCACATTGATGACATCACCGATCTCTACCTCTTCCTGTTGGAGCGACCAGAAGTCACGGGCGTCTATAACGCCGGCTTTGAGAACCTGTCCATTCAGCGCATTGCAGAAATGGCCTGTGAGAAAGCTGAAGCGAGGATTACTGTTCTGCCTTCAAACGATCTTCGGTCCTATCGGGTGAACTCCGACAAGCTGCTTGCCACCGGCTTCAAACCGAAAAAGACCGTTGAAAATGCTATCGACGAGATCTGTGCTGCCTACCGCAGCGGGCAGCTTAAAGACCAAGAGCGTTTCCATACCTTGGCGTGGATGCAGAAGACTGTTTTTAATCAGGTGGCAGCATGACGGATTCTGGCTTTCAATCGTTCTCGAATGACTATCTGGCGCGCCTGAAGGCAGCGCTTGACCTGGTTCCCGGCGAGCCGCTTGAAGAGCTAGCCCATGCGCTGATGACAGCATGGCGAGATAAGAAGCAAGTATTTATCTTCGGTAACGGCGGTTCTGCCGGTAATGCTATACACCTTGCTAACGACTTTTTGTATGGTATCTCCCGGCAGTTGGGTCATGCGCTGCGCGTTACGGCGTTACCAGCAAACTCCGCAGTCATTACATGTCTAGCCAATGATGAGGGCTACGACGGTATTTTCTTTCGCCAATTGGCTGTGCTGGCAGAACCCGGCGATGTTGCTATTGCCTTTAGCGGCAGCGGTAATTCACTTAACATCCTTCGCGCGCTGGAGCACTGCGCTGTAAACGGCATTGAGTCTTTTGCTGTTCTGGGTTACTCGGGTGGCAAAGCCAAAGATTTGGCAAGCCATGCCATTCATGTGCCCGTTGACGACATGCAGATTAGCGAAGACCTGCAACTCGTGGTTGGGCACCTGATGATGCAGTGGCTTTATATCAATCGCGACGCTGTGAAGCGATAAAAGCACAACCAGCGCAACTCGCATCCCAACGAACAATCTTTTCAAAACACCCGTGATGACCCCAACCAAGACCCTAGCCGCAATTCTTGTCGAACAAGATAAGGACCTTGTTATTGCGGAGATTGATCTACCCAACACGCTTTATGTTGGCCAAGTCTTGGTCGAATTCCACTATAGCGGCATCTGCGGTAGCCAATTGGGCGAGATTGATGGGGTGAAAGGCCCCGATAAGTGGCTGCCCCATTTGCTCGGGCATGAAGCCAGTGGCAAGGTGTTAGCCATTGGCCCAGGTGTCAAGCACGTTAACCCTGGTCAAACCGTGGTAGCCCACTGGCGGCCTGGCAAGGGCATTGAGGCCAATACCCCCAAGTACAACTGGAACGGGCAGGTTGTGAATTCAGGTTGGATTACGACTTTTAATAAGTATGCGGTCATTTCGGAGAACAGGCTTACGCCAATCTCTGCACAAGCAGACCTCAAGACTGCAGCACTCTATGGGTGCGCTGTGACCACAGGCCTTGGCACCATTGAAAACAAGGCGCGAGTTCGGTTCGGCGATGCCGTTGTGGTATTCGGTGCAGGCGGTATTGGCCTGAACCTTATTCAAGGTGCTTCGTTGGCTGGTGCCGCACAAATTATTGCGGTTGATCTTTACGACCGCCGACTTGAGTTAGCAAAGGAGTTGGGGGCTACCGATGTCATTAATGGCGCGCACGAAGATGCGTTCAAGGCGATTACGAGCGCTCTCAATGGCGGGACCGCCGATTTATTCATTGATAATACTGGTAAGCCCGAGGTAATAGCCAAGGGCTACCAAGCTATCAAGCCAACCGGACAAGTAGTTCTGGTAGGTGTGCCCAAGATAGGAGAAGAGGCTCACATCTACACCTTAGACCTTCATTTTGGTAAGTCCATGACAGGCACCACCGGCGGAGAGGCGCAGCCCACTTTAGATATTCCCCGCTACATGCGGCTCTTTGAGCGGCGACGAATCAGCCTCGCACCTCTTATTACCGAAGTAGCGCCTCTTCAGAAAGTGAATCAGTTAATCGAAGGCATGCGCAGTGGACGAACGGCAGGGCGCTGTCTGATTGACTTCACTGGAGCTGCAGTATGAGCACGGTGTTGGTGTTAGGCAGCAACTCGTTTTCGGGCGCGAGCTTCGTTAGATACCTGTTGCAACAGGGTCTTGATGTCATCGGCGCTAGCCGCTCACCGGAGGCTTACGAGGTGTTCCTGCCCTACAAATGGCTCAATAAACAGGAACAGGCTCGGTTTCGGTTTATTCAGTTAGACTTGAACCATGATATAGATAAGCTCGAGCAACTCATCCGAGATGAGCGCATTCAAGTGATTGCCAATTTTGCAGCCCAGAGCATGGTGGGCGAAAGCTGGCACAAGCCCGGTGACTGGATGCAAACGAATGCGGTGTCTGTAGCTAGGATGGCCGAACGACTTCGGCATATAGATTTTCTCGAAAAATACGTGCATGTAACCACCCCCGAGGTTTACGGATCTACAGATGGATGGATTTCTGAAGATACGCCCTTTAACCCATCCACGCCCTATGCCGTGTCTCGTGCAGCGGGCGACATGCTGTTCAAGATCTATCGAGAAACCTTCGGGCTTCCCGTTGTCTCTACCCGCTCCGCGAATGTCTATGGCTCTGGGCAGCCGCTTTACAGAATCATTCCCCGAACTCTCTTCTCCCTTCTCACCAGGCGCACACTTGAGCTGCACGGCGGCGGTGTATCGACAAGATCGTTTATTCACATCGATGATGTGAGCAGGGCCACCTGGCAGATTGCACAGCAGGCACCGATTGGAGAGACCTATCACATATCAACCGACAGAGTTATTGCGATAAGAGATCTAGTGGCCCTTCTCTGCAATATGCTTAAGAAGCCCTTTGCAGACCATGTCAAAGTTGTGGGCGAGCGTCTGGGCAAAGACAGTGCTTATTGGCTCAAAAGCGATAAGTTAAGGTCTAACCTAGGCTGGGCAGACACTATCAGCCTCGAGCAGGGTCTTGAAGAGACACTGGCATGGGCGAAGACCAATCTTGTTGCGCTGAGCGCGCAGCCTATGCAATACATTCACAAGCCATGAATGCCATGCAGCCCCTTTCGGCTGAATCATTGGAGCAGCTTGCGCGAGAGATTCGGTTTCGCACCATTCGCAACTCGTATCTAACCGGAACGCCCCACCTAGGCTCGTGCCTCTCCTGTACGGATTTGCTGGTCTGGCTGTATTGGAACGTGTTGAAAATCGACCCGCAGAAACCGAGGGCCCCAGACCGAGACCGATTCATTCTCAGTAAGGGCCATGCAGCCCCTGTGCTGTTCCAGGTGTTGGCTGAGCGAGAATTCTTTTCAAGAGTAGATCTAGAAGACTATGGATGCGACGGTTCGATTTTTGGAGAGCACCCCCCCTCTCCAGACCACCTTCCAGGAATCGAGGCGGCTACCGGCTCGCTGGGTCATGGCCTTCCAATGGGCTTGGGTATGGCGCTGGCTGCTCGCATCCAGGGACAGGCCTACCAGGTTTATGCCATTCTGAGCGACGGGGAGTGCAACGAGGGTTCTATTTGGGAATGTGCACTCATGGCTTCAGCCCAGAGGGTATCGAACTTGACCTTGTTCGTGGATTACAACAAGTGGCAGGCTACGGGCCGCAGCAATGAAGTGTTGGCCTTAGCCCCTTTAGTGCAGAAATGGAAGGCTTTTGGCTGGGCGACGGCCGAGATTGATGGTCACTCCTATCAAGAGATGGAGCAGGCCCTGAGGTCGCTTTCGGGCGACCCAAGGCCTAAGGCTATTGTTTGCAACACCATTAAAGGGAAAGGTATTCCCTTTATGGAAGACGATAACAATTGGCACTACCGAATCCCCACCGCAGCCGAGGTGGAGCAATGTGCACAGGTTCTACGGATTCCTGACGAAGAGATTGCGCTTGAGGGCCGAAGCCCAATAAGCCACGGCCAGGCTAAGCTACCTTCATGAGGAACGCATTCGCAGATGAAGTGACACAAATAGCAAAGGTAGACCCACGGGTGGTGCTGTTGTCCGGGGATATTGGTAACCGTTTGTTCGATCAACTGCGGGCTCAGCGTCCAAGTCAATTCCTAAACTGTGGTGTTGCCGAGCAAAACATGATGGGAGTTGCAGCAGGCATGGGCTTAAGTGGCCTGAGACCCATTGTTTACACCATTACGCCATTCACCACCGTACGGTGTTTGGAGCAGATAAAGGTAGATGTGGCTTATCACGAGTCTCCCGTGATTATCGTTGGCACTGGGTCGGGTCTGTCTTATGCGAGCCTAGGCCCTACTCATCACAGCTTAGAAGACTTTGCCATTTTTCGGGCTATCCCTAATCTGCAGCTATTCTCACCGTGGGATGCGCCTTCACTTCGGGCCTGTCTTCGTATGGCACTGGAGAGTGGTAGGCCTACCTATATGCGAATTGGTAAAAAGGGCGAGGCAGACCTCTGCGAGGGTCGGGCAGTACCTGCTGTCGGCAATGGGCTTGTACTCTTAACGGGTAAGCAGCTTTGTATCTTGGCGGTGGGTACGGTAGCGCAAGAGGTGATGGCTGCTGCAAGAACTCTCAGGCAGCAGGGTATTGAGGCAGAAGTGGTACTTACTCACACTGTGAAGCCTTGCCCCACAGTGCTATTTGATGACCTGCTTAGCCGATTCGATTGCTTTGTAACGGTTGAAGAGCACGCCCGTATTGGCGGCTTTGGAGAATCTTTCCTTAGCCACTTAGCTCTACAGGGCCTGCAGAAGCGGGTAATCTCTCTGGGCACAAGCGATTCGTTTATGCCCATGGTGGGGTCTCAGGAATTTGCGCGTTCGCACTTTGGCATTGATGCGACTTCAATTGTTGCTTCTGCTCACGCTCTTTTAAGGAGCTAAGCTGTGCTTATTGGTCTGGATTTCGATAATACTATTGTCTGTTACGATAAAGCGATTGCGCGACTGGCAGATGAACTTTTCGATCTACCGCCCTATCTTCCTAGAACTAAGTTAGCTTTGCGAGATTTCTTGAGACAAGCCAACCGTGAACCCGAATGGACGGCTTTTCAAGGTGCGTTGTACGGGCCCGGTATGGCCTATGCAGAGCCATTTGAGAAAGCACTGGAGACAATGCAAGCACTGAAAGAGATGGGTCATTCTTTGTGTGTTGTGAGTCATCGAAGTCTTCGACCCTACGCAGGGCCAGTTTATGATCTACACGCAGCGGCCCGCAGTTGGATTGACGAGAGGCTTGCCAGTTGTGGTCTTATTGAGAATGGAGTAGCGCATTTTCACGAGAAGCGCGGGCAAAAGATAGCCGCTATTAGAGACTTGGGCTGCAATGCTTTTCTAGACGATTTGCCTGAGGTCCTTGAAGATGAGGACTTTCCAAGTACTTGTTTGGCTATTTTGTTTGATCCAGCAATGTCTAACGCCCGAACTAAGAGCAAGCGTGTCCGGCACTGGGGCGAGGTTCTAGAGTTGCTGAGCAAACTCAAGTGATTCATCTCATTGACCCGCCTACCTTCGCCATTAACTGGTGCCATAAACTCGGCGCAAGCCCCGATACATTGGAACCCTTGCAGGGCGGTATCAACAACCAAGTATTTCGTTGTAAGGCCGCAGATCATAGGTTCGTACTGAAGGGATACGCTGCGCATCGAGCAGGCGAACATGATCGCTTTAAGGCGGAAGTGGAGCTTCTGATATACGCGGGGACGGTAGCACCTGGGTTTACTCCGCAGTTTATGGGCTCAGATGACACAAACAGGAGTTTGGTGCTGGAAAGCTTGGAGGGGGAGGGGTTCCAAGAAGGTATGCATCCATCCAGGGATGATATCGATTACGCCGCAAACTTCTTTCGGCGCTTGAATGGAGGCATTGAGTTGGCAAAGCGGCATGTAAACAGCAGCGCGGCAGACGGATTTTTAAGAATCACCGATCACCTACAAAATATTGAGAAGCGTACGAGTGCGATGACTGTAGAGCATCTTTCAGCCAATTACAGGGCAAAGGCTGAGGCACTCATTAAATGCGTTAGGCGAGAGCTTGATCACCTTCAGGAGCGCACAGCGCGATTGATTGCAGAGGGTCATTGTGATGATGTTCTGGACCCTATCGATAGATGCGTCTCACCGGGCGACTTTGGCTTTCATAATGCAATTCGTACCTCAACTGGGATCAAGTTTTTTGATTTTGAATTCGCGGGATGGGATGATCCTGTAAAAGCAGTTGCAGACTTCGACCTGCAGCCTAGGGTACCATTGAATCAAAGATTAAGAGTCTTGAGCGAAGCACTACCCCAGTGGCGTGAGGGCTTGTCAAAAAGGTATTACGCTTTGTTTCCAATTCTCAAGCTTAAGTGGGCTTGCATAATCATGGCGGTGCTCAATCCAGATAGATATGCTCAGATCACAGCGCTTGATAATAATCAAGCCTCTGAGCCTCTGGTTCAGGCTAAATTGCGCCTAGCGCAAAACTATCTGACAAAGGAGTAGACCGTTGGCTTATTTGGATTTAATGTCGCCCCTTCACAAGGCTACCCAGCGAGACTACCTTGCCCGGGTAAATGACCCAGAGTTTCCCAAGGCCAAGGCTGCCGAGTTGGCCAAGCAATGGGGTTACGACTATTGGGATGGAGACCGCCGTATTAACTACGGCGGTTACAAATACATGCCTGGGCGGTGGGCTCCGGTGGCTAAGCTAATGGTTGAGCACTACGGGCTCAAGCCGGGAAGTAAGCTATTAGATGTTGGCTGTGGCAAGGGGTTCCAGATATTTGAACTCACCCAGGTGCTTCCCGGGCTAGAGGTACGGGGGATTGATATCTCCAGCTATGCCATAGAGCATGCCTACCCCGACGTAGAGCACCTAATTGACCATGGCAGTGCTGCGAAGCTTCCCTACCCTGATAAGTCTTTTGACCTGGTTTTTTCGATAAATACTCTTCACAATTTACATAATCGGGACCTTGAAAGTGCCTTACGAGAGATGGAGCGGGTAGGCAAGAAAAAGTACCTGTGTGTAGAGTCCTACCGAAATGAAGTTGAGAAGGCTAATTTACTTTATTGGCAAGTTACTTGCGAACAGTTTAATTCTCCGGAGGACTGGGAGTGGCACTTTGAGATCGCTAGCTACACAGGAGATCACTCCTTCGTATACTTCGAATGAGCGCACTTAGAAAACCTCTCCAGTGGCCTACTTGGCCAAAATATAACTCTGAGCACGAAAATGCCGTGCTCAGAGTTATACGATCGAATCAACTCTATGCAGCAACAGAAGTTCGGTTATTTGAACATGAATTTTCTGAATACACTGGCTCGAAATACGCCATAGGAGTAGGAAATGCAACTCAAGGACTTCATCTTGCGCTTGCTGCGCTTGGAATTGGCCCTGGCGATGAGGTAATCGTAACTCCTTACTCTTGGGTTTCTTCTGCCTCCTGCGTACTGATGCAAGGGGCAATTCCAGTTTTCGTAGACATAGAGGCTGAGACTTTTGGTTTGGATCCCTTTAGGGTTGAGGATGCTATCAGTCCACGAACCAAAGCAGTAATACTCGTACATATGTTCGGCTTGCCAGCGAAGGTTAAAGAAATATACGACGTATGCTCTCGGCATGGAATCTTCCTAATTGAAGACGCTAGTCACGCACATGGAGCAATCGATAACGCGAAACATCTTGGCAGTTTTGGTGCCGTTGGTGTATTCAGTCTGCATCAAAGAAAAGCTATATCTACCGGGGATGGTGGGATACTCATAACCGGGGATACAGTAATCTACGACAAACTAAGGAGAATGCGATCCTTTGGCGCCGATCGCCTAAGTTATAACTATCGGATGACTGAATTTTCAGCGGCCCTGGCACGCATAGGACTTTCTCATCTAGACAGAGATAACATGCGCAGAGAAGAAAATCATAAGTTGCTCCTGAATAACTTGAGATCCCAAAAGGCTCGTGTGATCCAAGGTCGTCCTGACACGAAACCAGTTTTTTATTCGAACCTGATTGATCTTGATTTACCTTATGATTCACAGCAACAAGTTCTCTTTCGATGCAATGAGGCAGGTATTCCATTGAAGCGAACCTGGCAGCCATTGAATAAACATCCTCATTTCAAACGAGAAAATATGCCTAATAAGGCTGCGCCGTGGGACTGTATCTCCTCTATTTTTGTTGAGCCAAAGGATAGAAATCTGTCTGTATCGCTCGAATTTCAAGAGCGCAGGCTCTTCGAGTTGGATTGCCATCCGCTTGTCCCGCAGGAGGACGTGGTTCAAGCAGCGGCTTTCATTTCAGTAGCTTGTGACGAAGCAACCTGAGTTTTATCCAGACTTCTCGCCCGCTCCCGCCCAGTGGGAGGAATTGAAAGCGGCAGTCGGTAAAGGACACCTGAACAGACAGTTTTACATGTCAATGAATGGGCTGCTGTCTGCCAAAAGCGTAAAGCTTGCCGTTTTAGCATCCGGATCGGAGATATTGGCATTCTCGTTTTATGCTGACAGATCATGGTTCTCTAGAGACGGCGGCCGTTTTACCGGTCGCTCATTAGGTTTGATCACGACTTTAGAGGCACACCAAGGTTCAGGTTTTGCGAAAAAATTAATTTACGAAATTATGGATCTGGCATTAGAAGAGAATATTCATTTTCTCTATCTACAAGGAATTCCGAATTTTTATTCTAAATTTGGCTTCCATGGCTTCGCTCCAAAGCGCAAATTTGTATTCAATTTATCTTTATTTACGGAACAAGATTGTAAAGTCTCTTTACTTTCACCCTCATATTACGAATCAGTAAAGCGAGTTTATCAAGCTTATTCACGTTCAATTGGGAATTTGATTGTACGTTCGGAAAAAGATTGGTTCGATCTTTTTCACTCACTTTCTTTTACTTTTTTGTTCTATAAGCCATACGTCATAACGGATTCTGACGGCCGTTTTATTGGCTACTTTTCGCTATCCCCGACAGATCCAACACAGGTTAGGGAGTTTGCTTTCGAACCTACGCAAGAAAATGCCTTTCTCGCTTGCTCGGCTCTAGCGGTTTATGTTCGAAATTTTGGTGCAAGTCGTTTGGAAGTATTCTCCCCAGCTACTGGTCCAGTTTACAGTTTATGCTCTGACAGAATTGACTCTGATTTTATATGCTACATTCGGCCATCATCTTCAAATATGATTAAGTGGCTTTCAGGCCAAAGAGTCCCAAGGTCAATTTTGGAATCATTTATATTTCAGGGAGATAATCTATGAGCATACTGCCCAAACTCGAGCTTTCTGAGTCCCAAATCAAGGCTGTGCGAAACCACCTGGTCAATTTCGAAAAATCACTAAGTGACTCTGAGAAAACACTTTGCAGGACTGTGGCCCCATTAACAATGTTGCCTCCTAGTCGAGTAATTGATGCCTATCATTCAGCCCGTCAGGCAACCCTTAGGTATCCCTCGGCGTCTATTGTCGAATTTGGCGTATTCTCCGGGGGGGGGCTTATTTCGCTAGCTTACGGCGCTGTATCGACTAACACTGAATTTATCGGAAATATAGTGGGTTTTGATACTTTTGAAGGACATGTCGTGCGGCCGGATGAAGATGAGATAGATCTGCATGGCCGTCAGCAGTCACAGGTGTTTGACGAGCTCGTTGGGTCTGGCAGAAAGTGGGCGGCATGTTCTTTGGATCAGGTTAAGCGGAATTTTACGGTCGCACAGGAGTTACTAGAGGTGAAGCTCCGCTGTGAGCTCGTAAAGGGTGACGCTTGTGAAACCGCGTCATCAATCTCGCAGTTTTGCGAGTCGGTTTCGCTTCTGAGACTCGATATGGATTGGTATGCACCAACCATCGCTGCTTTGAAAGCGGTTTCCCCAATTCTCGCCAGAAATGCTATCGTGATCATTGATGATTATGGGCACCACTCAGGCGTTAGGCGGGCGGTCGACAGCTTTTTCTCCGACTTTCACCGGAGATACGACTATGTCATGGTTGATTATTCCTGTAAGCGTATTCAACTTCTGGATTAGAGCATGAGCCAAGTGGAAAAAAATGCGCTAGAACGACAGTCAAATGCCGTGAAAGCTTCAGATTCTGAGCGTTGTTTATTTTTCCCTCCAAACATATCCAGGATAATGAGGACAGATCCGAAGTTGATTGGCTTTATTGCAGCTCGTCATAAACTCGTGTCTAAGATTTTTCAGGGTCAGCGGGTTCTGGAGGTTGGGTGTCAAGAGGGTTTTGGTACGTTATTCGTTGCTCCCTACGTAAAAGAGATTATTTGCGTTGACTTTTTTCCGCCCTTCATTGACTGGTTTAATAACAATACCGCGATTAATCTGCCGAATGCAACCGCATTTGTCGGTGATATCTGCAAGGAACCGATCGGTGGTGACTTTGACGGCGCGTTTGCATTAGACGTTCTTGAACACATCGATAGCTCGCAGGAGTCCGCATTTTGGAGAAATATTTCATCCTCGATTCACTTAGATGGAGTAGTTGTAATTGGAATGCCCTCAATCGAGTCCCAAGTTTACGCATCGGAGGCCTCTAAAATCGGCCATGTGAATTGTAAGAATGGAGATCAGTTAAAGAAAGAGGCACTCCGATATTTTAAGCATGTATTGTTACTTTCGATGAATGATGAGATGTTGCACAATGGGTTTGTCCCGATGTCGCACTACATTATTGTTATATGCAGTGGCAAGCGTTTGTGTACTGGATGATAGAAAAACGTAAACTATTTGCAAGATTCGACTACGTCAATAGGACTAAGTTGTTACCAAACTCTTAGAATGAAACCCGAATCGAGAGTTTTCGTCTCTGGCATTTTTAATGTGCTTCACCCGGGGCACATTAGACTTTTTCAGTTCGCGCGGATGTTTGGTGAGAAGCTTTTTGTAGCGGTAGAAAGTGATCGTTTAGCAGGTAATGCAGCCCATGTGCGAGAAGAACTTCGCCTCGAAGGGGTTAGAAGCTGCTCTCTGGTAGATCATGGTTTTATTTTTGACGAGCCAGTTGTTGATTTAATTGGTCGTCTTCGGCCGCAAGTGGTTGTAAAGGGTAGAGAGCACGAGCGGAGATATAACTCCGAAGCAGAGGCAATTGCTACCTATGGCGGGCGGCTGCTTTTTAGCTCGGGGGAAATCCAGTTTTCTTCAACGGATCTTTTACGAAATGAGTTAAATAAACCGATTGCCTCCGCCATCAGTCCGCCACTTTCGCTCATGGCGCGCCATGATATTTCCAATCAGAGCCTTAGAAAATTAGTTGCTGATTTTTCGAATTTAAGGGTATTGATCATTGGGGACCTGATAATCGACGATTACATTGACTGTGAGCCACTTGGAATGTCGCAGGAGGATCCGACTCTAGTTGTCTCTCCAAAAGAGAGGTGTCGTTTTATTGGTGGTTCTGGAATTGTCGCTGCACATGCAGCGGGCCTTGGGGCTCGTAGTAGTATTATTTGCGTTAAAGGATCAGACAGTGCAGGCGACTTTGCAACGGAGGCGCTTGACAGCGCTAACGTGAATAGTATTTTAATTGAGGATAGTTCTAGGCCGACATCACTTAAGGAGCGATACCGTAGTCATGGAAAAACCCTGCTACGGGTAAGTCACCTCCACCAGTCAGCAGTTTCGTTGACCCTTCAGTCGAAAATTATTGAGCAAGTGAATCAGATTATAAAAACCACAGATCTCTTGATATTCTCAGATTTTAATTACGGCGTTCTGCCCCAATCGGTCGTAGATACGGTGTCCGCTCTAGCGAAAGAAAACGGTGTTTTAGTGGCTGCCGATAGTCAGTCTTCCAGTCAGTTGGGCGATATTGGAAGATTTAGAGATGTCGATCTGCTACTGCCTACGGAACGCGAGGCCCGCGTCAGCACTCAGAACCGTGAAGATGGGCTTGTGGTATTGGCTGAACAGCTCCGTCGCAAATCTAATGCAAAGTGTATTTTTTTGAAGATGGGCGAAGATGGCTTACTTATTCACGCGCCTAGCGAGGCGGCCGACGGTTGGCTGACAGACCAGGTAGAGGCTTTGAATCGGTCTCCTAAAGATGTCGCTGGTGCAGGGGACTCGATGTTGGTTGCAAGTGCCTTAACGCTTGCAGTTGGCGGGACTATATGGGAGGCGGCGTGCATTGGAGCGATGGCTGCTGCGGTGCAGGTGGGTAGGGTTGGGAATGTTCCTTTGAGGGACGGCGATCTCTATGAAGTGCTCGATTAACAGAATTATTCAATTTTTCTTGAGTCGTCAATCAGAGACGCCTTAACCAATTGATTCTGTTTAATAATTGATCGAAAACTAGTGAGATAATATGTCGAATAATAGAGATTATTTATTAGAAAAAACAGAGAATGACTCAAAGGCCTTCGCGGAGGCTATTTGTTCGCTCCTAGAACTGCAACAACAGTCGAGTAGGTTGTGGAGGATTTATGTTCCATTTTTCGCGACAGTTAACTATCTAAGAACACAAACTGATCTAAGCGAGATTATTTTCGATAAACCTCCAAGGATTCTGATGGACTTATTAAATCGGGTATTTGGCACTGAAGGCACATTAGTTCATAAATACCCTTCTGAATACCTGTTCTATAAATTCCCGTCTTCTGATTTGGCACTTTCCTGGTCTCCAAATCGTTTTGAACGCTTTGTATTCTTCCTATACAGACTAAGTTGGGGTGTAGTTAGAGTCGATCGAAACGAATTTTCAGAGTTATCAGAATTTCAAGTAAACCATAAATTAAGAGATCTTTTACGTAATCATCTATCAGCTAGTGGAGAGGGGAGTTTCCTCGCGGATTTATTACCTATCAGTCTTCTTGAACAGGTTGATATACGATTGTCAAGACTATGTAAAATCACTTCTCCCAAAAGTATTTTCCTTGGCGAAGTCTTCAATGAGGATTACTTGTACCAATTTAATTCTGCTGTTTGTAGAGGTGCAATCGTATATGGCGAGCCTCACGGTGGGTGTTATTTCCAGACTAAAATCCCTTCTCCGATGGAAATTACCGAGAGAGTTCTCTGTGATGTCTATCCGACCCCAGACCGGCATAGCAAGGACATTCAAGTGAATATTCGTGCTTCGCGTTCCGCATATATTGTTTGCCTTGGAAGGCTTACAGCAAAATTAAGTCATGGCTTTGCTGGAAATCGACTTCTTGTAGTGCTGCCTATTTTCTTTATGCAGGATTTAGCCCCTGGTTACGCAAAAACTCTAGTTCCAAATGAAATCTATCTTAAAGTTATCAGAGAAATACAAATGGAGTTTCGGGGAAAGATTGTGTTTCGACCACACCCTAGGCAAGATAGAACCGAACTTATCAAGGTTTTCCGAAAGGAGGGCTTAGAGTTGGAACTTTCTGCAGGGAAGCAACTTCTTCAGATTGAGGCGACCAGGTATAAAAATGTATTACTCCTGGACACTACTGGTACCGCTATTGTAGAACTAAGGTTTTTAAAGGCTCCTCTAATTGTTTTCGTACCAAAAATTAACAGCTTGTGTACTGATTTTGTTCGAAATCTGCGGTCCGGAAAAAGGTTTGCGGGCTTGAAATCAATACACGGAAGCTTTCATCAGCTGACGAGAGCGATTTATACTGGACCCTTGGGGGTAAAATTGACTTACGCATTCGACTACGCTCGACTCTTCAGAAAGCTTTGCTATCAGCGTGTTGACCGCGAGGGTACCATAGCTTAAAAAGTGTCGGTACTATCGAATCGTCCTTTTACATCCTAGTATTTCTTGTATAGTTGCAGCGCAGGAACTCTTGGGTTATCTGGAATTATCTCAGCGAATCAGGATACTCCGCATGAAAACGCCAGCATAAACCTACGAATCGTTTAATTAGATGCCTGACCTGTGCAAAAACCGCTGGGTCATTACACAGCTTGCTTGATTTCGAAGACCGAGATAATCTCGATACATTAACCGATAGGAGTCCATGGACTTGGATTTGTACGTTTCCAACTCAAAGAAATTACGTAGTATCCCATTCGTGAATCCACGAACTGGTAACAGTCTTGAGGTTTTCACAGATAAGCTATTAGATTCAGTCACTAACGACGCCTTTCCTGTAATTGGCGAGATCCCTAGGTTCTGTGAGCTTGTAAACTATTCGCAAAGTTTTGGGTTCCAATGGAATACTTTTTCCCAGACGCAACTCGACAATTTCGCAAACACACCAATTAGCGAGAAGAGGTTTTATGCGGAAACAGCTTGGAAGCCAGTTGATCTAGTAGGTGTGTCTGTTTTGGAGGTCGGTAGTGGGGCCGGCCGCTTCTCAGAGGTGCTTCTTAGGACAACTGAGGTTCAGCTATATAGCTTAGACTTTTCACAAGCGGTCGAAGCAAATTGGAGAAATAACTCACGTTATCGGAATCGATTTAATCTTGCACAAGCATCAATTTATGAAATGCCGTTTCCAGATAATAGCTTTGAGAAAGTATTTTGCTTTGGTGTGCTGCAGCATACTCCTTCATTCACGGATTCTATTGCTGCACTCGTCCGTAAAACACGAATTGACGGTGAAATTGTGGTTGATTTTTATCCAATTAATGGCTGGCATACTAAGTTTCACACAAAATATTTCCTTCGTCCTATAACTAAGCGACTCCCCAAGAGAATTTTACTGTGGTTAGTTCGGACTAATATAGTTTGGCTTATCGCTTCGTTTGATTTGTTATGTAGCTGCAAATTGTCCGTCTTAACGCGTTTTCTTCCGATCGCTGATCTTCGGGGCTTTCCAAGTTCGCTTACTTCTTCGCAAAGGATTGAGTGGGCCGTGATGGATACATTCGACGCGTTTTCTCCCCAATATGATAACCCGCAGCGACTAGAGCACGTCAAAGAAATGTTTGAGAAGTGTGGTTGCAGGGTCACCTTTGCTGGCCGAGTCCAGTATGATAATGGGGTAGCCACAGTCGTAAGGGCAGTTAGGGAGCGTTAGAAATTTATATTTTTATATTAGGTATTACGTCGGTCTGGTGATTTAGTAATCAACATGCGTAAAGCCTTTTCCTAGGCGCCTTTCCGGCTAATTAGCGCCTTGGACAACTTGGAATTTAAGCGAGCGTTTATGTCTTTGGCATTTAGGTCTCCTCTGCCTGCCATCCAAAGAGGCTTATTTCGTACCACGTAGTACAAAGTCTATGCTTACGCTCAAAAGGGAAGGGATTTAATCATCAAAGCAGTGATTTTAGCCGGCGGTCTCGGTACAAGGCTTAGTGAGGAAACCTCGGCTCGGCCTAAGCCAATGGTGGAGATTGGTGGCAGACCAATGCTTTGGCATGTAATGAAAATTTATTCGCATTATGGAATTAATGACTTCGTTGTTTGTTGCGGTTATAAGGGTTATGTCATAAAAGAGTACTTTGCTAACTATTTCTTGCATAGCTCGGACGTGACCTTCGACTTTCAACAGAATTCCGTCCAGGTTCATCAAAGGCGAACTGAACCTTGGCGGGTGACTCTGGTTGACACAGGTGAGCTATCAATGACTGGAGGGCGCCTCAGGCGCGTAACCGAGTATGTCTCGGATGAGGAGGCATTTTGTTTCACCTACGGAGATGGCCTTGGGGATATGAATATCAGTGAAACCATAGATTTTCACCGCGAACACGGTAAATTAGCGACATTGACCGCTACTTACCCCCCGGGACGTTTCGGGGCGATCAATATTCAGGGTAAGCAAGTTAGGTCCTTCAAAGAAAAGCCAAAAGGGGACGGTGCCCTGATCAACGGTGGTTTTTTTGTACTTTCACCTCAAGTACTTCGTCTCATTCGGGATGACTCCACTATCTGGGAACAAGATCCATTGATGCAGCTCGCTCAGGAAGGGCAATTGATGGCCTACGAACACCATGGTTTTTGGCAGGCGATGGATACGCTGAGGGATAAGGTTTTACTTGAGGAACTCTGGGCGTCTGGCAGTGCACCGTGGAAAAAGTGGAGTTGAATTGACAGCGGGATTAGTTGATTTTGATTTTTGGGGCGGTAAGCGCGTTCTACTCACCTGCCTTATATGAGCGGTAAACATTTCCGCATCAGTAGCGACTTTACAAACACTGGTGCAGTAATGAATCACTCTTTTTTGGTAAGGCGGATATCCTGGATTTACGATCGACCATTTAAACCTCGTCACCACTAAGTCCGGAGACTTCTTTGGCTTTGGGTTTTGAATTCATGACGACAAATTGAATATCTTGATAACTGGTGGGAGCGGATTCTTAGGTAGTGCCGTAGCAAGGGCATTACAGGTTGAAGGTCACCAGGTCCACTTATTAACGCGGGTATCGTCAAGGATCACGAGGCTCGAAGATATTAAGCATCTATTCCAAGTGAGACGCTATGAGAAAAATGAGTCTATCTCGCAAGCAATAGCGGGTGTGAACATCGATATCGTTATAAATACTGCTTGCTCTTATGGCCGCAGCGGCGAAACAGGCCCTGAGTTGCTCGAGGCTAACCTTTTGTTAGGGGCTGAGATCCTGCAGATTTTATCAACCAGAAGTGAGCTCGCTACCTTTGTCAATATAGGGACATCTCTACCGCCAGGCGCAAGCCTATACGCGCTTTCGAAGCACCTATTTTCTCTGTGGGGCGAGCTTATGACACAAAACAGATTAAATAATATTCAATTTATAAATATTCTTCTCCAGAAGACATATGGGCCACAGGATGATTGCTCAAGGTTTCCAAATAGCTTGATACATGCTTGTCTTAAGGGTGATCCTATATTTCGCCTAACAGACTGCCAAGAGAAGAGGGATTTTCTTTATATCGACGATGCAGTCCGAGCGATCCTAGTAGTCGTAAAGGAGCGTGCTCTACTCGCAAAAACTGAAACTATTGAGGTTGGCACAGGCAGTGCCATAAAGGTATTGAGTTTCGCAAAGTCAATTCATGAACTCACGAAAAGTGAAACCAGACTTATATTTGAAGCAACCCAAAAGCGACAAGATGGGGCCCTCAACCTATGCGCAAACATCGAACCGCTGAAATCTCTCGGCTGGTATCCAAAAATAAGCTTGCGCTGTGGAATTGAAAAAACAATAGCAGGTATAAAAGAAAGCTTGAATTCTAAGAAGATATTGAAATGAATTTGAAACACATGCGCCTGTCTCAATTAGTTCGAGTTTTGTCACTTGTCAGAGAGCGTGGTTTTATTTGGCTTTACTACAGACTAAGTTATGAACTTAAGCGCAGGCAGTTCTGGAGGTCAGGCCCCAGGGGAGCGACACTAAAAAAAAAATATCGAAGCAAGAATGAGTTGAAAGATCTAGTTTGCGTATACGATCTCGATATGGTGCCGATATCGTACAACGTCTTTGAGTACCTCACTCTTTTTAGTATTCTGGCGGAAAGTAGAAATGTAAATTTTAAAGTGATATTTATCAACCAACACCTTCTCGCTCGCTTGAAATACGGATCCTTCAACGGCGCTATCTCACTAGTGCAGCGAAACTTTAGAGTCAGAAACGTTTTAATACCGGCATGTGGAATGTTTGAAAACTGCTCTGGCTTCAGCTTTTTAGCATCTAGAAAAGATTTCGATGCAGATAAGATAAATGGTTCTCTTTTTCCGAGGGAGTATAGCCCATCGAACTACAATAGTTATAGTGGCGTATCTTTATACAAATACAAATACATGGGCAGAAGCGCTGCGCGGTTATCTCCATCAATCGCCGCTGTCAACTTATGTCAGAGTATGCTGAACGGTGTTGCATTAAATAGAGTCGTGTCGATTACAATCCGTTGTTCGAAATATGATGTTGCTCGGAACAGCTCTCTCGAAGATTGGAGCAAGTTCTCATGCTTTTTGAGTGACAGTGGCTACTTCCCAGTTGTTATTCCAGATACTGAAGACTTGGGGTGCTTCTATCCTATACCGCAGCAGTTTGTTCATTGCTCATTTGCTCTGAATATTGACCTGCGGGCAGCACTTTATAGCCTCGCACTTGTTAATTTCGGTGTGGCTAATGGCCCTCTGATTCTTAGCACCATGAATCGAAAGGCAACTACATGTGTCTTCAAGTGTTTTCCAATTGGCTCCGAAGTTACAACCGTTGAGGCTTACGCGGATGCTGGGGTTAGACCGGGTGAACCTTATTTTTGGTATAGTGATTTAAGTTTTAATAGTATTCAAGAAGATAATTATGAAAACCTGAAGACAGAGTTTCTTAAATTGATCCCAAAATTAAATTCAGTACAAGCTATTTAATTTTTACTTGGTTGATTCGGTGCATTCTACACAGAGATTCCCCACTTCAAAAATAGTTACAGGCGAGCATAGAGTCAACGAAGTCGAGGATAGATGCTTCACTGTCATTATCTTGTGTAGAAATAGGCCCTTCTATACGCGTAGAGCGCTGGATTCTGTCTTAGCTCAAACTCGTCGTCCAGACTGGCTATTTATCTCGGACAATTCCTCGGCGTCGTATGCTAGACACATTAGAACTTTAGCTGGCGATGGAATTAATTACATCCGACAGTCTGGTGAGCTTACTGCTCGGGAACACATCGTACGCGCCGCCGCACTTGTAAAAATAGGTTTTTTTTCGATTCTACATGATGACGATATTTTATGTAGAAATTATGTTTTTGAGATGTTGAAGATAATTCGTGAATTCCCCGATGCCGTTGCCTACGGATCGAGAAACTCCTGGGTGAACTCTAGTGAGAAACGAATTAATATTGTTTTTCCTTGGGCAAGCCGTACCAGAAAGATAGACTCGTCCCAGAGTTTAATTTCATGTTATTTATCACCGAGTTTTAGGGGCGCGCCTGCTTTTTCTTCTTATGTCTATTCGGCGAAGCTCGTTGACTTTGAGAGGGCGATGCCTAATATTCAATCAGAATATTACGATACTGTTTTTTTGGCAAATCTAATCGATTTGACAGGCGGCTACTTTATTTTTTCCCCTAAACTTTTGTTTCTTGCCAGGTTGCATTCCGGCCGTGTCTCTAGCCGTTGTGGAGTAGCTGATTACAAATTATTTTATAAATGGGCAACATCAAAATTAAGTCTTGAATCACATCTTACTGCTCTGGAATCCTATCGTCTCGTGAACTTTCGCCAGGCTGTTCTATCAAAAAACGGCTCAAAGTACTCGCTCAGGAGAAAAGTTCTCTTTTGGAGAGTGTGCGCTTACTTTTTTTTGAATCCTGAATTTCGGGCTCAGTTTCTGCTTGCGACTCTCAATCATGGTCTCAAGATGATACAGTCCTTGAAGAAATTTGGATTTTCGTAATAATCCGGATATTAGACCTACCGATCTTGACTTCCGGAGGGAGCCTAATTCTGTAAGTTAACTTCATTGAAAGAATAACCGGTGAGTGATTTCGGGTTGTTACACCGTCTCTTCCGACTCTGTAGATTCTTAGAATCCTGAGGTAGCACGGTGACTTTCGGGGCGATTGCCGCTGAGCGCTCTGCTCCAGCTTACCCTAGAATTTTTTTCTTGACGTTGAAGTATACTCCTGTCAATTCGTACAATAAATACCTTGTTACTGAGTGTAAATAGCAATTTTAATTTCAATTGCCTGCTTCATGAGTGGAATTTTCGGTATGGTACTTAATAAAGCTTAAGAATCTCTCTCTCCGTTAGGAGATTTTTCCGCGGTGTCGGAAGACTACTTCGATTGAGTAGGGATGAGCGGGTTCCCCAGTTCACAGGACATTAATCGACGATAGTGAATAGCGGTCAATCAGAACTTACTCTTTTTATTACTTACGATGGGTTGCTGGACCCGCTAGGTGCTAGTCAAATAGTTCCATATCTTCAAAAGATCTCGGCACATCCTCGCAAGTTGTATGTGCTGAGCTTTGAGAAGGGTGGGAGGCTCCGTTCAGGGAATAACAACCCCAAGGACCGCCTTGCCAAGTCCGAAATTAAGTGGACCGCTCTGAGATTTACTCAGCGTCTAGGAGTGGTTGGTAAAGCTTGGGACTTGCTACGAATGTATCTTGTGAGTCTAGTAATTGTGATTCGGTTTCGACCCCTCTTTGTTCATGCACGGGGGCATTCTGCCGCTCAAGTGGGTTTGCTCTTAAAGCGGCTTTTCGGACTAAAGTTAATATTTGATTTTCGTGGTCTATGGGTTGACGAACGCGTCGACAAAGGCAGTTGGAATTTGGCGTATGCACACCACCGTTGCCAGTACCGCTACTTTAAGCGAATGGAACGGAAGCTCCTACAAAGTACCGACCAATTGATTGTTTTGACTGAGGCGGTCGTACCAGAGGTTCGCCGACTTGGTGCTTCGCTGTCTCAAGGAGTAACTGTCATACCCTGTTGCGCCGACTTCGATTACTTCCCCCTTATAACCTACTACCGCCGCCAACAAGCACGGGCGGAATTTGATATTCCGAACAGTGCGTGTGTATTGGGATACCTGGGCTCAACGGGGCTTATGTACCGGATAGACCGTCTCTTTCGTCTATTTGAGATGGCTGTTGATTTCAATGATTCGTACTTATTAGTTATAACCCCAGATGTTTCGCACTTGAGGAGTCTAATGGCGTTGCACCTGCCCGTGGAACTACACGAGCGCGTGCGTGTAGTCTCTGCCAGCCGATCGCAGGTACCTCATTTCATTGCAGCCATGGATGTGCTCGTTAGCTTCATTCAGCCATCTTATGCCCGCATAGCGGCATCCCCAACTAAGCTAGCTGAGTGTTTTGCTGCTGGGATCCCTGTCATCTGCAATAGCGATGTGGGCGATGTCGAGGCACAGGTTCGCGCACTCGGGGCGGGTCACATAGTTGACTTGAACTCCGACGCCGATTTGATTGCCGCGGCAGCGGCTTTGGAGGAAATCAAAAATATGGGAGGGGCTCGTCTGAGAGATGAGGCCAGAAAAGTGCTCGGACTCGAGGTGGCAGCTATGCGTTATAAAGCTGTATATGCAGAATTAGATCGATAGACAAATGCTAAATATCGTTATCTTAAATGGTGGTCGGGGAGCTGCCACAACCATCTCCGCCCTGTTTGCTCGCCAGGGCCTTAACGTGACGTCGGTAGTCAATGCATACGATGATGGAAAATCCACAGGTGCTATTCGTCAGTTTTTTGGCATGTTAGGCCCTTCCGATATACGCAAGGTCCAAGAACTAATGCTCCCGCAGGACGACCCAGATTATGCTGCGAATTTAAACTTATTTAGGTTTCGATTTCCGGAAGGTATAGCAAACGCAGACGCTGTTGCGCGACTCCAATCATTTGCAAGTGGCGAGAGCGAGGAACTGACTGGTTCGCTCTTCGCAAGTAACAAGGTTCGATCGTCACTGCGAGTTTTGGTGCTCGAGTTCTTGACGAGCCTGCATGTAATTGAAATGGTCCGCGGCGAAAAACTAAACTTTTCAGACTGTTCGGTTATGAATTGCCTCTACGCTGGGGCGTACTTACGCTTTTATCGCAATTTCGAGTATACCAGTCGTTTCATTGATCGGCTGTTTAAGCTACGTGGAACTGTCTTGCCAACAAGCATTGAAGATAAACAGCTTGTAGCGCTTCGCGAAGACGGAGAAATGCTTTATTCTGAAGCAGAAATCGTCGAGTTGCGGTCCAATGCCCGCATTGATCGCATTTATTTGCTCGACAAGCCGCTTGATCGGGAGCGCTTTGAAATGCTGAGCTTGGAACAGAAGCGCTATTACCTCGAACGCCATCATTGCTATGTAGCCGCTTCACCAAGTGTTCGCTTGGCTTTAAAGCAGGCAGACATTATTATTTACTCGGCGGGTACGCAGCATTCCTCGCTTTACCCTACTTATCTATCAGCGGGCTTAGCGCAGTCAATTGCAGACAACAGATCAGCATTGAAGGTGTTTGTCACAAATATTGGGGCAGACTACGAGACGCCGATGTACAAGGCATCAGATTACATCAGGGGAGCACATCGTTACTTGAACTTTTCCGATTCTCGGTCATACAAGATGCAAGAGCTTTTTGATGTTGTACTCGTCAACCAGAGCCAGATCAAGTCTAACGAGACTTACGTCGATTTCGACGAAGACCGATTTTTTGATATTCCAGTGCGGCTTATTGCTGATGCATTTGAGTCACACAAGACACCGGGTAAACATGATGGCGATCGAATTGTACGAACTATCTTAGAGTTGTATGAAGCGGTAACTGTATTTGAGTGAGCTATGCAGCTAACGCAAGAACTTGCTTACGTGCTAAAAGAAAAAAAAGTGCTTATTTTTGATTTTGACGGAACAATTGCTGATACGTCACCCATTCACGCGGCTGCATTTGAGAGTGTCCTGTCGCCGTTAGGATTAAATTTACCTTATTCGTCGATCGCGGGGATGAAAACGGCCGACGCGGTACTTTTTTGCGCGAAAGCCTATGGACGGATAATGACGACAAAAAAACAGAATAGTCTAGCTACGAGCAAGCAAAAGCTAGTCAGAGAGATGATGCGAACACAGTTAGTCCCTTTACCTGGGGTTGATCGATTTCTACAATGGGCTAAACAGCATTATCGTTTGACGATAGCAACCTCTGGTTCGCGTAAAACAGTTGAGTTCGCCCTGGAAAAGCTCGGATATACGGGGTGGTTTGATCCATTAGTATGCTCTGATGATGTCGAACGGGCTAAGCCTTTTCCCGATCTTTTTTTGAAAGTACTTGAACATACGAAATGCAGATCAGATCACGCGTTGGTCTTTGAGGACTCAACGGCAGGAATACTATCCGCCAAAAATGCTGGAATAGCCTACATAAAAATTGATCGAAGCAGCTGGACAAAATTTTCGATTTAAAATGGCCACCAAAAGAGGGTCAAAAAATGTCAGTTTGTTGGATATGAGAATCCTTGCGGCCGTTGTTACACATAACCGATGTGCGTTGTTGCAACGTTGTCTCGAACATATCGAGGTCCAAACCCGTAAGCCGGATGCACTGCTGGTGGTCAATAATGCCAGCACTGACGACACGGTAAGTATGCTATCGGACCGGGGAACAATTTTCGTTAGCCAAGAGAACCTCGGCTCCGCAGGTGGATGGAATCGCTGCATTCAGTACGCGCTGGACGAAGGGTTTGATGCCGTATGGTTGATGGACGACGATGGTTTTCCTGATGCCAATGCGCTGGCAGCTTTGGAGCAGGCGCTATCGCCAGGAGCTGCCTGTGCCTCTTCCGTAGTGGTGAAGGAGGATGCGCCAGCTGAATTTGTTTTTCCATTTCCCATGCTGAACGCAAAGGGTTTGCCGGTTCTCTTCGGGAGCTTTCGCAAGTTGCATCGTATTAAGGATCTGGAGGATTTTTCTCCTGGGGGAATTTACCCATTTGCCCATTTTTTTAATGGTGCGCTGATCGACGTGTCGGCTGTGCGCCTAGTGGGTAATGTGGAAAGCAGTTTTTTTATGTCGGGGGACGAGGTAGATTATTTTTTTAGGCTGCGTGCAGTTGGGAAGGTCTTCTCGGTTATCGAAGCTAAGCATATGCACCCAGATGTAAGCAAGCGTCCTTACACGCCCGCTAAGGTCTACTACTATCTTAAGAATACGTTGATTCTCAACAACCGTTATTTCGATCGGCCCGGGATACGACATTGTCTAGCCGTGCTGGCTGTTTTGATACGAATAGCACAGCGCAACGGCTGGATCGAGATGTTTTTTTATATTGGGGGTAGGCACGCACCTGCGTTTTACGCAGCGATTAGCCGTGGCTTATCGGGTAAGTTAGGCAGGGATTTTAATGTTTAAGCTTCGCTCTCTGGTCGCGGCCGCTGGACGTGGAACACGTTCTGGTCTACCTTATCCAAAAACATTATTTGCAATCAAGGGTGTTCCTATCCTAATCCGTATTGCCCGCTTGCTTCAGCCTTATGATGAAAGACCGACGGTGATCGTTAGTCCTGAAGGTAAAGATTTCGTCGCAAGATGCCTCGATGACTATGTCATAGCGGCTGAATTGGTCACCCAGCCTGAGCCACGAGGAATGGGGGATGCTGTTCTACGCTTCAAAGAGTCGCCTGCCTTCGAAGAGGCTGAACATATTCTCTTGATTTGGGGGGACATCCCATTCATCCAGCCCAGCACAGTAAAGGAGCTCGTAACATCACACCTTGAGCAGTTGAATGACTTCACATTGGTGTCAAAGCGTGTGGATAACGCTTACACGAGTGTTTCGCGTGATCATAGTGGCGGTGTCACCGGCGTACATGAAACACGGGAGTTGGGATCATCGGCGCAGCTTAGTGAGGGAGAGCGGGATATTGGGTTATTCATCTTTCGTAAGCAGCCAGTATTTACGGCCTTACAGGAGGATTTGTCAGGAAAGTTTGGTCAGGTTACAGGCGAACATGGATTTCTATATGTCATTGAGCATCTGGTCAGGAAGGGCTATCGCGTAGCGGCTGTTCAAGTGGCAACTGAGTTGGATCTAGTTTCTTTCAACAGCTTGGCGGATATTCGTGAGTACCTGTGAAAATGGCTAAGACCGCTCGTGAGGAAGTATCACTGGGGCCAATACAACGAACGTTGAGACAATAGATAATACTGGACTAGAGACTGTGAAAAGCTTCTCCGATGAGTGGGATTGTTTTAATCAGGGCGAGCTCCACACGGCGGAACTTTGTAAGCTATTTGTTTGGTACTTCGATATTTTTCAGTCATGGTAATCCTCCCCTTTTTAGAGGGGATCGGAAGTAGACGTTAAGCGGCCATGGCCAACCGCTGTTTTGGAGTGATGCCGCCCAAGGCCATGTTTGGACGTTCATGATTGTAGGACCAGATCCAACGGGTTGCATGATCCCGTACTTCATCGAGGTCTTGCCAGTAATACTGCGATAGCCACTCGTATCGGACTGTCCTGTTGAACCGCTCGACATAAGCATTTTGCTGAGGCTTGCCAGGCTGGATGTATTGGAAGGCAATGCCAGCGTCTTCAGCCCAGTTCTGGATTGCACCGCTGACGTTCTCGGGACCGTTGTCACAGCGGATAATCAAAGGTCTACCTCGCCACTCAATGATCTGTTTTAAGGCTCGGATCACCCGTTCCGACGGCAGCGAGAAGTCGATCTCCATACCCAGGGCCTCCCGGTTGTAGTCATCGATGACGTTCAACACCCGGAAGGTCCTGCCATCCGACAGCTGGTCATGCATAAAATCCATAGACCAGACTTGGTTGACCTCCTCGGGTACTGCCAACGGTTCTGGCTTCTCCCGATTCAGACGCTTACGGGGTTTGATCCGAAGGTTCAGCTCCAAGCCCTTGTAAATCCGATAGATGCGCTTGTGGTTCCATTTAAAGCCCTTAACATTACGCAGGTAGAGATAACAAAGCCCAAAGCCCCAGTTGCGGTGGTTATCCGTTAGCCGCAGCAGCCAATTCGCTATCTGCTCATTCTCAGCGTTCTTCTTGGCCTCATACCGATAACAGGTCTGGCTCACCGAGAAGATCAGGCAGGCCAGACGGATCGATACCCCACGCTCAGCCACCACCCGCTTGGCCATCTCACGTCTGCGAGATGGCCTCACCACTTTTTTGTGAGGGCCTCGTTGAGAATCTCCGACTTCAGTCGTTCCTCGGCATACATCTTCTTAAGCCTGGCGTTCTCGACCTCCAACTCCTTGAGCCGGGCCATCATCGACGTGTCCATCCCGCCGTACTTGGCTCGCCACTTGTAAAAGGTCGCCGTACTCACCCCAAGCTCCCGGCAGATCTCTGGCACCGCCAGTCCCGCCTCAACCCGCTTCAAAGCCTCTGAAATCTGACTGTCTGTAAATCTGGACTTCTTCATCCGTAGAACCCCCTCGTATCGAGAAAATTCTACTTCCAACCCAATCTAACCTAGGGGACGATTACC
>Ga0315900_10002317_pt1 | contig 29305 bp, 28 predicted proteins | sample LakEriMetagenome_FD_203521 | JGI IMG/M metagenome (GOLD analysis project Ga0315900, IMG submission 203521) | Freshwater fungal communities from buoy surface, Lake Erie, Ohio, United States - Buoy 12 MA114 | ecosystem: Environmental > Aquatic > Freshwater > Lake > Lake biofilm | place: USA: Lake...
ACCTCGGCGGAGATGGCACTGGACCTGCGGACGCGGGAACGAACGCGGCTGGCGGTGGCGGTGGCGGTGCGGGGGCCGATGGCTCGCCTGCTTCGATTCTGATTGGTGGTTCCGGTGGTGCCGGCGTCTTTGGGAGCGTCTCGGGCCTTCCGGTTGCCTACGCCGGGGGTGGTGGCGGCGGCGTCTTGAGCAATCTCGGCTCCACGGCGGGCACAGGCGGCTTCGGTGGCGGCGGGTCGGGGTCGTCTGGAACCGGCGCAGACGCGCTTACGAAGACGGGTGGTGGTGGAGGCGGCGGAGGCGGAAGCGGTGCTGGCGGCGGTGGGCGCGGCGGTTCGGGCACCATCGTCATCCGCTATCCGACTGGGAGCGCGTCTCCGGTCATCGACCCGAATCAGGCTACCGCTGCGTTGCTCATTCCGGGTCTCGGATGGGCCAACGCGACGGCTACGAACTGGCGTGACTTCTCGAACTTCCCGACGACGTACGCGCCGAAAACGACCCTGACTCTGGGCGGGGCCGGCGACTACCTGACGCTCCCGACGCCGTTCACGCCAAACCCAGACCCGTACATCGTCAACGTGACGCTTCTCCTTCACTTTGACGGTGCGAACGGCAGCACCGTGTTCACCGACAGCAGCTTTTCAGGACTAACAGTCACGCCTGCGGGGAACGTGCAGATCAGCACGGCGCAGTCGGTGTTCGGAGCAAGCGGGTTGTTCGATGGGAACGGCGACTACCTGAGTCTGCCGAATACGTCGGCCCTCGACCTCGGGTCAGGCGACTTCACCATCGAGTGCTGGATCTACCCGACGTCGATCACCGGGTCTTCGGCAAACGCCACGATCTACGGTGCTTGGAATCAAGGCACCACCAATGCCTACTTCTTGTTCGTCAGCAACGGGACCGGAGGACTGTCGGGCCGCATCTCTTTCTACAGTCAGGCGCTCGGTCACGTCGTCACGTCGACTGCTGCGCCTCCGCTGAATACGTGGACACACCTCGCGGTAAGCAAAGCGAGCGGCACCACGCGGATGTTCATCAACGGTACCCTTCAGAGTTCGACGTCTTCGGCGTACACGTTGACCGCTCTGGCGAGCCAACCGATCTTCATCGGCGCCTACCGGCAAAGCACGTTTTTCGAGCCCACGGGCTATTGGAACGGGAACATCGAAGACTTCCGAGTCACGAAAGGCATCGGTCGCTACACGGCAAACTTTGCCGTCCCGACGTCACCCTACCCCGACCCGTCCCCACCGGGAACTTCCGGCTTCGAGAACTTGGACTTCACCATCGAGGGGTGGGCGTGGTTGACCGGTTCAGTCGGAGCCGGACAAGTGCTGTTCGATACGCGTCCCCCGTCGACACAGGGACCGTTTGCGATGCTGTACGTCAACTCGTCGACGCAGCTTGCGTACTACGCGGCATCGGCAGATCGAATCGCCGCCTCGGTGTCGCTCAACTACTGGAACCACATCGCTGTAGCCCGCAAGAGCGGTCGGACTGCCCTGTTCCTGAATGGCGAGCCCGCAGGTTCTTTCGCGGACACCAACTTTTACGGAACGGGTACCACATGGATACTCGGTGCAAGCTCGAACACTCTCGGCGCATCGCCAGCCAACGGAAGCCTCTCGAACTTCCGGGTCACGAAGGGTGTCGCTCGGTACGAGCCCACTATCACGCTCCCGACGATGGAGCTTCCAGATCGAGCGGCGGCTACTGCCGGTGATGCGAACTTCGGTTCGGTGAGTCTCCTGCTTCGCGCAGCGTCCCCGGTAGGTGGAACGACGTTCGTCGACAGCAGCAACAACGCCTGCGCGATCACGCGCAACGGAACGCCGGTCATCTCGGTTCTGTCCCCCTTCGCGGACACAGACAGCATCGCGTTCAACGGGTCGACGGACTTCCTGACGACGCCGGACAGCAACCTGTTCCTGTTCACCGGCGACTTCACCATCGAGGCGTGGGTGTACTTGACGGCGACGCCTAGTGCGTCTGGATCGACGATCATCGCGCACTGGACCTCGGGCGTGGCAACCCAGTGCTCGTTCATCTTCTACGTGATGGGCGACAACCGGCTCCGCTTCGTTTGGGGCATCGGAGGGGTCAACACCGGGTTCTCGGGGACGTCGACGACGGTGCCTCTCAACACTTGGACCCACGTCGCTGTCACTCGTTCGGGTTCGACCGTGCGGCTGTTCGTGAACGGTGTTCAAGACGCAACGACTGGAACCGCGTCGGGATCGCTCAACGACGCTCTCGGGCTCGTGCAGATCGGTCGCATCAACGCGACCGACAACGGCTACTTCAACGGTCTCCTCACGGATCTTCGCGTCACGAAGGGGATCGCTCGCTACACAGCGAGCTTCACGCCGCCTACCGCAAGTTTTCCGACGACGACGGCTCCTGCGCCAAGTGACTCTCTGTACTCGCAGACTTGGGCGCTGTTGCGCGGCTACGGCCAGAACAACGGGACGAACTTCGTTGACCTCGGTCCATCGACGCGCACATTCACGAGAACGGGTACGGTCATCACCAGCACCGCACAGTCGAAGTGGAGCGGATCGAGCCTTTTTTTCAACGGTGCGGCCACAGGGAACTTTCTCACCGGCCCGTCTCTCACCATCGGCACGTCAGACTTCACTGTCGAGTGTTGGTTCTACATCGCTGGGCAGCCTCCCCTCGATGGTCAAACCACCCGCAAGATGGTCATCTGCTCCTGCACGGCAGGCGCGAACAGCAACTGGGCGCTTGGGATCAACGGCGACGCTACGACCACCGGAACCGGTCTGTTCTTCGCGCGGGACACCAACGCTTTCTCCACTGCGGACCTGCTCTACACCGGCACGATTCCCTTTACGACTTGGCATCACATAGCCATCTCCCGACGAGGATCCGCACGCCGCCTGTTCTTCAATGGGGTGCTTGTCGCGGCGGACTTCACGCCCTCGGTTTCTCTGGTTGGCGCCGCGATCAACGTAGGGCGCTTGGCGGTTGGCGCATACGAACGACCTTTCAACGGGTACATCGACGACTTCCGAGTCACGCTGGCCGGACGCTACGTCGGCGGGTTCACGCCGCCGTCTTCGTACCCCACGGGCGGGGCAGACCCTGACTTTGCCAACGTCGCACTTCTACTTCCTTTGGCAGAGCCTGTTGGAAGCCAAGACTTCATCGACGTCAGCAACAACAACCTCCCCGTCACGGCGGTAGGCGGAGCCGCCTCTGCTCCTCGGTCCATCGGATCGTGGACGACGTCGGTGCAGAAGAACTACGGCGGTGCCATCTACTTCGACGGCACCACCGCGTCTTCGCTGCGGACACTACCGTCGGACACAGGGGTCTTTGGAACCGGCGACTTCACCGTGGAGTTCTGGTTCTGGTCGGATCTTGCCACCAGCGCGAACCGGGGCTTGTTCGGCGGGCAGAGCTACTCGCTGTCGTCGTTCACGTCGTTCGCGGTCTTCCACTTCGGAACGGAACTACGCCTCAGTCGTGGTACGGCTGCGAGTCCGACGACCGTGGTCACAGCAACCGGGATCGCAGCAAACTTGTGGTACCACGTAGCCGTCGAGCGGTCGGCGGGTCTGCTTCACATGTTCGTCAACGGGTCGTTGGTAGGAACCGTCACCGACACCAACTTCTACCTCGACCGTGTGTTCGAGATCGGGCGCATCAGCTCCAGCGCGCTCACAGGGTACATGCAGGACGTCCGGGCCTACCGCACGGCCAAGTACGCGCTCACCGACCCGTACTTCGGGTTCACGACGCTTTTGCTCCACTGCGAAGGGACAACGGGCAGCACGACCTTCACGGACAGCAGCAACGCGAACGCGAGCGTGACCGCGAACGGGAACGTGCAGATGACCACGGCCCGGTCTCGGTTCGGCACGTCCAGCGCCTTGTTCGACGGGACCGGCGACTATCTGTCGTGGTCCGGGACGTCCTTCGCAGCGTCTGACGACTTCACTGTCGAAGCGTGGGTCTACAAGACAGCAGTCGATGCCAGCGGCTACACGGTGTTGTTCTACGGAGCCAGCAACCAGCAGTTCTCCTTCGACAACACGACCGCCGGATCGATCAGCCTTGTGCTCAACGGCGCGGTGGTCATCGCTCCGGCAGGTACGGCAGTCACTGCGAACAACTGGCATCACCTCGCTTGGACCCGCCAAGGCACCACGGTTCGTGCGTTCGTGAACGGCGTTCTCATGGGGTCCGGTACCTCAAGCGCGGCGTTCTCGATTTCGGAGATCGGGAGGTTCGGCGCCTCGCCGTTCGGCTACGAGATGAATGGCAACCTCGACGAGATCCGCATCACGAAGGGCTACGCCAGATACACCTCGAACTTCACTCCACCGACGGAGGCGTTCCCTGACCGGCCGACGTTCGTCCCGCCGACGGCGATGGTAAAGTGACCTCCTTATGACGGCTTTCAAGGTTGCGTTCGCGTTCTGCTACCAGCCGGAGCCTCTACAGCTCCCGCTGCCGGACATCACGTTCACAGCCGAGGCCGCGTACTCCGGGTACGAACTCAACATCAACCCTATCGACTTCACGGCAGTAGGGTCTCAATCTGACAACGTCGCCCCACCGACGCCGGTGGAGCAACTCTCGTTCTTCTGGGGCTGATCGATGACCTACTTCTGCGACATCCGACGCAACAGCTTCAACAACGTCATGGAGTTCAACTCCCGCCTGTTCATCGAGGGGCAGGAATACACACCGAACAACTTCGCTCCGGTCGCGTTGTCCTACGCGCCGTCGAACTACCAGATCGGAACCGCGTCTGGTCCTGCTATCGGGCAGTTTTCCCTCGGCCGGACCTACGTTCGCGGCGGCATGGGCATCTGGCCGCAGAACGGCGCTGCGGGCATGTTCGATTCGGCGCGGGTGTCTTGCGGGCAGGACGTCTCGGTCGGGGCCGTATGGTCCGCTACGCAGGGGCGCTTGTACGGCGCAGTTATGACAAACGGGTTTGGACTGACGGGCTTCGACTCGAATCTGCGCCCCATCACGTCGCTTGGCGGGCTCACAATCTTCAGCGGTGGCAACACCGTCAACAACTGTGCCCCTATCTCGGTGTTCTGCCCTCTTTCTGGCGGGCGATGGATTGTGTTCGTTTGCCCGTCTGGCGCAGCAGTCCTTGGTTCTTCTGTTGGAAGCATCACCTCCCTGACGGAGACTGGGACCGTAGGATCTACGACGCTGATCACCGCCCGTGCTATCAGTGCGCCGCTCATCGGCGACAACGTGGTCATCGTTCTAGGCGTACCGTGGGCAGGGTCGGCGAACGCGAACTCTGACGTCCCCATCTATGCAGTCAACCGCTCGACGGGGGTGTTCTCGACGGTCTCGGCTTCATGGATCCCGTATTCGGCGCTCGGGAACTTCTCCGCGCACGGCATCTGGCCGTCGCACACGATCATGGAGTCGTCGTCGCAGGGCTACTTCTACTACCCTCTCCTGACGGCCTCTGCGCTGACGGTGTACGTTCCGACGCTGACGGGCCTTGGCTCGGGTGGAACTCCCGCCATCACCGCCTACAACGCGGCAGGCGGAACTCTGACCGCCGTTGGCGGAGGACCGCTCGACACCTCGGCGATCACCTCGTACCCCAGCCTCTACACCACCACCAATCGGAACGTCCGCGCTTTCGTCACGGAAACCGCAGGTACTCGCCATCTGCACGTCTACGTGTTCGAGCCCTTCCACACCTCGGCGACGGTTCCGTTGCCGAACTTCAACATGTACGTCTGGAGGCTGGACTCGAAGAACACCGCGACCTTCGTTCAGAAGGTCGACATGACGGCCGGGCGGCTGCGGACGATCATCCCCACGGACAACACGCAGAAACGCATCGTCGCCGTGTACGACGACCGCATCGTCTTCTACCAGTGGGCGAGTGTGACCGAGACTTGGGTTCTTCAGAGCACCCAGCCTCTCCAGACCGGGGACGTCGGCGTCGATACCACCGGTCGGGTGTGGGCCACGACCTCTCTCGGAACCTACCAGTCGCTCGGCAATCTCGCGCAGGAGCTTCACCTGTTCGATACGGCTGGCGCCGCTGCGAACATCGTCGCCACCTTCGACGAGACGTCCTACACGTTCACAGGAACGACCATCGACGCCAACATCATCGTCAACGCCTACGACACGACCGGCAACCGTGTGTCGCAGATGGTCCGGCTGGAGCGCGTCAGCACGAACTTCTCGTTTGCAAGCGGCGGAGCATCGACCATCGCAGCGACGTCGACTTCCGGGGACACGCTGGTTCCGATCTCCATCTTCAGCACCGGCCAACTGACCTGCCGCGCCGCTCCGACCTCGTGAGGACTTCCCATGCCCTACGTCTGCGATCTCCGGTCTGCGCCCTACAACAACGTCATCGAGGTCGGTGGAAAACTGCTCATTGAGGGTGTCGAGGTCACGCCGACGAACCTCGCGCCGGTCCCGTTCTCCTTCGGTCCGTCTACGGTATCTGCCGCAGACGGTCAGCTTCTGTTGCGCTGGGTCTATCGTCGAGGGAGCGGCCTCACCGCGCCGAACGCGGGGACTCTCGGGCAGATCAACACCGCACGCATCTCGTGTGGGCAGAACGTCACGACCGACATCGCACGCGGGCCGAACAACGGCTACTACTACGGTCTGAACTTCACCCTGAACGCCATCAGTCAGTTCAACGACAACTTCCGGGCACTCTCGACGTCAATCGCGCTCGGCGGCAGCAACATGCCGAACTTGACGACCAATCAGCAGGCGAAGGTGTTCCTGCCGTTCGCGTCGTCGACACCGGCAGACGGCGGATGGATTGTGGTCTCCGCGTATTCTGCGATGGCCCCGGATAGCAGCAACAACAACCTCGGCTTTAGCGGGGGGAGTGCTTGCAAGCTGTCTGAAGCAGGCGTGGTATCGAACATCGGCGGATCAACGATGAGTGTGATTTCCATGCCGTACATCGGCAGCGAGACCGTCGTCATTGTTGGAACCCCGTGGCCCGGACTCGGCACCACGGTCAACGACCAGAACTATGGGACCAAGGTCCGCGCGATCAACCGTCTTACCGGCGCGGGGACGATGTCGGAGACAACGTGGATCCCGGCAGCCACGTCGTCGTCGAACAGTCGCGGGTGCTTCCCGTCGAATGCGGTGATCGAGACTCCGGGTTCTTCGGTCTACTTCTACCACCCGATCCTCTCGACCAGCGCGCTCTCCATCTACGTCGGGACCATCTCCAACCTGTCCGGAACCCCCACGATCTCTCTCATCGCAGGGAACCAACTCACGGCTGTCGGTGGCGGGGCACTCGACACCTCGCAGGTCGTGTTCCCAACGGTCATCTACCCGCGTCAGATCCGTCTCTGGGTCGTCGAGAACGAAGGCAACCGCTACCTCAACGCACTCGTGTACGAACCGGGGTCATCGTCCTCCGTCGGTGTTGCCGCCACCGACCTCTACGTCTGGCAACTGAACTCCAAGACGACCGCGACCTTCCTCCAGAAGGCCGGACTGAGCACGACCTTCGGGCGCATCCGCGCAGTTTTGCCAACGGACACCACCCAGAGGACCATCGTCGTCGTGTACGACACCACCATCGCGTTCTACCGATGGAACCCCGCTACGAACTGGACGTTCTTGACCAGCCAGAGCGTGCAGGCACAAGAAGTGGGCATCGACACCTACGGACGGGTGTGGGTGACGTCGCAGAGCGACTATTCGTCGACGACGGCGCAGACGTTGAGCGTGTTCGACGCTACCGGAGCTGCCGCGAACATCGTACTCGCGTTCGACGCGACATCGTACACGTACTCGGGATCGCCGGTTTCGGGGAACCTCATCGTGAACGCCTACGACATCAACGGAAACCGCGTTGCTCTCGGAGTGACCCTCACGCGAGCCTCGGACAACTTTGCGTTCTCTGGCGGCGCATCCTCGACTACGACCACGACAAGTACATCTGGAAACGTGCTGGTTCCGGTCACCATCACGGCAGCCGGTCGGCTCCTCTGCGTGGCGGCGCCTACCTGATGACCACCTTCGCCGTCGCCTACGTCGTCGACATCACGGGAGACCCCCCTCTCCCGGACCCGGTTTCGGCTACGTCCGAGGCGGTGTGGGGATCGGTGGCCGCGACGGAGTCCTACGCGTTCACGCGCACCGCCATCACACCTCTCCCGCCGTCGACCACGTTCTCGTCCTTCGCCTTCGGCGGAAACTTTGGGGGCGTGGACGATACGGTCCTGACGTTCTCGGTGCTCTGCGTGCAGAGTCCCATAGTCGATCCCCCGGCACCGTCCGGGCAGCAACTTGAGTTCTTCTGGAGGACCGGATGACGACCTTCATCATCGGCTCGGCCCCGTCGTTCGTGGTCGACATCTTCACGGGCGGCGAGCAGCGTTGCCATCAGCCGTACAACGTCGATGGAACCCCGTGGGCGAGTGTCGCGCAGGCTCGCGCGTGGGCGCTCGAACGCGTGCAGCAGGGCATCACGCACGAAAACTGGCCTCCGCTCGACCCGGACCTCGCGCCTCCTCCTGAACCGGCACCGGTGGACCCGCCGTCTGACCCCGCACCGTCCGACCCCGCACCGTCCGACGGGTGACTCGCGCGCTTTGCTAGTGCAAGCTGCCGAACCGTAGTACCCTGCGGCGGTACTTCACTGGTGGTGGAGGCGGCAAGTGCCCGGATTCGGGTCAGGACCATTCGGAAGGCAGCCTGCCGGACGGTGGGGATGGTCTCGTGCCGTCCTCTACGACTCCGTTCCCGAGATCTATCGCAAGGCCGACGCCGAGAATGGCAGGCTCCTCGACCGCTACACGCAGGGGCAGCAATACTCCTTCGAGAACCTGCGCCAGCACATCGAGAGCTTCGATACCTTGCGCGACCCGTTCCGGGTGCGGACGGAGTATTCGGATCGATCTTTTGTCACGCTCGGAAAGCAAGTCGTTCCCATTGGGAACGTCGAGCAGACCGGTGCTCTTGGCCGGGTGTTCTCTGTCGGCACGTTCACGTCGCAAGACCGGACGGCGAAGTTCACGCTTGCGGACATCGGCAAGCAGATCGTCATCAAGCGGTCGAACGTCTCGGCCAACAACCACCAGACCTTCACCATCTCCAGCATCGTCAGCGCGAAGGAGGTCTACACCGACCCTCTCATCGCCATCGACCCCGGCCCGCTTCGTTGGGAGCTTCGCAGCAAGGTCGCCACGACGTCTGGAGAGGTCGAGGTCGAGCTTCGCGGCGGTGATCCTCGACTGATCGAAGTCGGCTGGGTCATCTCCGACGGCGCGCAGCAGTACCCGGTCCTCTCCCGCCAGATGTACTGGCAGCCGATCACGGAGAACCAACAACTCAACGAGCGTGAAGCCTCGGACGGCACCGTCGATGCCGCAGGCACACTCGGCTCGGACTCCTACGCGTTCCAGCAGAACGACATCGGCAAGCAGGTGTTCGTCGCCGGCCCCACGGAAGTCGAGGGCGGGCTGCACGAAATCTACGACGTCAAGAACGGGCGCGCGGTCATCGGCCGTCTGGAAGCCCCCGGCGCAAACGGGAATCCCTTCGGCAAAGTCACCTATGCGGTCAAGCTGTCCGCAGACCGCCCCGTCACCGTAGCCCACCTGTACGAAGCCGGTGCCGACCTACCACTGGTGGTGTCCTACCAGTCGGATGCCATCAACCAGCAGCGGTTCGACATCACCGTTCGGCTGGCGACGAACGGTCAGCAGGCGCCGATCTCGGTCCCGACCGACGTCGCCGCCGCCATCAACGCGCATCCGATCATCTCGAAGTTCGTCGAGGCTTCGGTTTCCGTTCCCGGTTTCGGTACCCCCGTCGCCATCTTCGACCGCGTTCCGATCATCGGCCGGCGTCTTCCGCCCACGGACGCTCCGGTGTTCTGGGCGCTCCGCCCCTTCGCACGCATCACTGTTCAGGGGGCGCTCCCGCTCGGCGTCGTCGATGGCGAAAACTACGACCTCTCGGTCCCTCCCGATGCTCCGGGCGACCCGCTCTACCCGACCCCGGTGACGACACGGGTCTTCTCTGCGTCGTCCCCGTTCAAGGCTGGCGACGTGGGCAAGCTGCTCACGATCCACGGTTCCCTTCTCGGGAACGACGGTACGTACGAAATCCGCAGCGTGAGCGCCGGAGGCTCGAAAGCCACCGTCCTCGCCGTACTGCGCCCCGACCCCACGTTGTGCTTCTGGGAGCGCCGCACAGCGCCGTTGATCCGCTCGGAGTCGATCCGGCCGAACCCGCAGAACTACGAGGTGCTGGCGAACTCACAGCCCCTCATCGACATCCTCGCCTACGACTTCGGCATCCGCGTCGACACCCAGCAGGTCGAGGCGCGGCAGCGCGCGTGGGTCCGGCAGGTCTCGCAGTGGATTGCGACCAAGGGGACCGTACAGTCCATCGAGGAGATCGCACATCTCAGCGGCTTCGATGTCGAGGTCAAACCGCTGTTCACGGTTGTCCCGCTGCCGGCGATGGGCGCCTCGGGTGACGATGTCGGGTTCGACTTCCTATTCGTCGGGGACGACGGTCGCATCCGGTACACGGGGACCATCTCGAACGTAGGCGGATACGCGGTCTTTTCCGATCCGACCCAGAACTTCAAGGCGTCCGACGCCGGTCGCGTACTCAACATCGGGAACTCGGACGCAGGTCCGCCGTCGAACTCAAACTTCTGGGTCATCTCGGCGGTGCTCTCGCCTACGTCCGTCCGCCTTGAGCAGCCTTCCATCGGCGGTTCACTCGGGCCGGTCACGCACATCAACTTCACCGAACCGAACAACGGCTCTCTGTTCTCGACTGTGGGCGAGATCTACGGAGACACGCAGCCATCGTTCATTCTCATGGACGACGTCGAGGTAGACTACCTCGCCATCATGGCCGACGTCTGCGGGCTCTCCGAGTCTGAACGTCCGGGCGTCGACCACTTCTGCCGCGTGAACCCTGTCATCGTGGGGTCCACAGCGGTCATCCCTGAAGCCATCAGCGCCTGCGGAGGTTCGACCATCGTTGGCGTAGTCAGCGTCGACAACGTCCACACCGTCACGGTGCAAGGAGACGACCTCTCGGTCTTCATCGGCGGTGGATGGAAGATGACCGACAGCGACCTCATCGAACTGTTCGTCGAGACGGCGCCTACGCTTCTCGCCCTCGGTGTTCCCGTCCCAGTCACGTACACGGACCTCGAAGGGAACTCGCAGACGGTCGACACCTACCCGAACGCCCTCTGGACGGTCACGGTGGCGTCCACGGTGCCGCCGGCCACTGGTCCCGTCGCATTCACGTACATCTGCACCGACGTCGTCGACTGCTCGTACTGTCCGTCCTACCGCGTGCTGGTGAGCCTCACGGCCAACGAGATCCTCAACGAGGGTTCTCTCGCCAACGACAACGCCTTCGACCGCATCGTGCGGATGATCGAGGACACTCTCCCAGCTCACGTCGAACCGATCTACCGCTTCGTCGCGGCCTTCCAGACCAGCAGCGCGTTCTTCACGTCGGTCACCGGTGCGGCGGAGATCGTCATCCCCATCGACTTTGCGGACACCTTCGGCTTCGGGGACGCGTGGCCCGGAACCGTGTTCGCCATCCCGACCCCGACCTTCCCGACCATCGACACCGACGACTCGTTTGAGTTTTCTGGTAGCTGGCCGGGCACCGCCGCCGGTATCCCCTCCCCGACCTTCCCGCCGCCGGCCGACATCGAGGACTCCTTCGATGGTGGTGGCTGGCCGGGCACATGAACTCTGGGTGATCGATGAGCTACACCGACTGGGACTTTGCAGAAGCATTCTCCGGCCCCGGCGCCGGGTACACGCCCGACCCGTCCGGCCTGTCCCCGCCCGCCGCTGGGGCTGCGCGCCTCAACGCGAGCGTGACTCCGAACCCGCTGACCGCGACGGGAGCGTACTGCCGCGAGTACCTTGTTCCACCCGTCGGCGTAGCAGGCTTCGGCGTCAACAACACCGGCGTCGTCGTCGGGAACATCAACTCCAGCATCGCCTCGGGGCGCTACGTCGGCCCTGACAACACGCGCTCCTACTCCTTCCGTTCGTGGGTGCGGCTCTCGACGGAGATGTCCAGCGCCACCTACGGGATGAGCGTGGGCGTCCGTGTGAAGGCTGAAGACCCGGTGCTGGTGTCCGGCTCGGGTGTCTGGGAGGGGTTCAACGGCTACCGGCTGGCCCTCACAACCTCGAACCCGTTGACCGGCGCCGGCTACAACGGCCTTCGGTTGTGCATCCTCACCGGTACGTCTGGTGCGGGAAACGGCGTCGTCACGGAGTGCTCGGGAGGACCATACGTTCCCGATGCGTGGTACCGCATCCGGCTCGACGTCATCCCGGTCGGTAGTACGCAGGACAACTTGGAGGCGTACCTGTTCAATCCGTCGACGCTGTCGTGGACCTTGGTCGGCACGCAGACGGTGCTCTCGTCGCAGATCGGTGTCTTCGCGCCGTGGGGCGACGCGACCCGTCGATGCGGCTACTACTCCAGCATCCTTTCCTCGGGCGCAGGATTCTTCCAGAACGCGAAGGCGTGGGTTGACCTGTTCGAGGCTGCCTCGGAGCCCGTCTGATGCCATCGTCATCCGCACTCACCGCCGTCTTCACGACGGCAGCGCGCATCAAGTACGCGCAGAAGCTCGGCAACCTGTTCGTTCCGGCAGGGATCCTCTCGTACATCGACTACTTCAAGATCGGGATGGGCGGGTGGAACGCGGACGGCTCGCCGCGCACGCCGTCGCCCGCGTTGACAGACCTCGACATCGTCCTCGACCAAGCGCGGGACGCAGCCGAGAAACGCTACCCGCTTCTCACGGTGCCGCCGTACAACATCACCTACGAGAAGGAGTTCCTTCCGGGTCAACTTGCTGCCTCGGCAAACGTCTTGACGGCGACGTGCGAAGTGCTGAACGCCGAATACAACGACGATGGCCTCGGGGACTCGCCGATCCTCTGGGAGATCGGCCTCTACGACACCGACGGCCTGATGATGGTGTACGGCACGTTCAACGGCATCACGAAGAACACGGATCGGGCGCTCAACTTTCCGATCCGCATGACCATCTGACCTTCCCGCATCTTCAACCTCACGGTACGAGACGCCATGCCCACCTCTGGATACGCCTTCACCTCGTCGCAGATTTCGGTTCGCTTCCGCGCGCCGTACATCACGTCGTCGATCAACCAGCAGTACCGGGGCATCGTCGCGGCCGGTGTCTATGAGGGCTTCGATCCTGCGACCTCGGTGAACCCGCTCGGCCTCGACCTGAACGTCGGCTCCGCCGGTCGTAGCTCGGCGGTGGTTGCAAGCTCGCTCGACCCTGAAGCTCACATCACGGTCCATCTCGATTCCGATCTGGAAGTCGATCTGTCGGCCTACGCGTCGAAGACCGTCGCGGTAGCGATCCTCGGCTCCTACGCCTTCCCGGCCGAAACCTCCGCTACGGTCTTCATCTACGACCTCTCGACGGAGACGCCGCCCACAGCGGCCTGCGTGTTGGCCGAAGTCGATGTCCCTGCCTCCGGGACCATCCCGGCTGCGAACATCCGGCTGACGAGACGGAGCCTCCCGTGGGATTCGCGCGGGCGCGACGCGACCCCGATGGTCTCGGCCCTCCGCAACGGCAGCCCACTTCTCGCTCCGTCGGCGACCGGGATCCCCGACTTCTGGGAGCAGGAGGACGCGGCGACCGAGGTAGTTTTCGACAGCACCGACGCCCAGACCGCTCCGTCGGGCTTCAACCTTTCGTTCCGGGCGAGCAAGGTCGCATCCGGCGCGGGGAGCGTGACCGGCGCTCTGGTGCAGAAGATCGGTCTCCCAATCCCTGCCGGACGCCGCGTTCGCCTCAAGGCTGCGTACTGGCCCGTTGTGGCGCCGTCGTCAGGCACGCCAGTCATCCGTGCGGTCTTCTCGGACTTTGCTGGGGTGCTGACCACGACCACGGAACTGACGCTCGACGGGACGACGCTCGGTGCGTGGGAGACCTACGAGACGTTCGTCACCCTCGAACTCGGAACGGCTCCGACGGTCCTCAAGGAACTCCGCGTCGACGTCACTGGCGTCTCGTACACGGTCGCTGGGGCGAACTCCCCGATCTTCTACCTCACCGACCTCGACGTGCAGGTCGAACAGGTCGGCAGCGCCACGGACGTCCTCGCCACCCAGTCTGGCGAGTCGCACCACACGAAGGTTCGCGTCTATGAGGGTCCGTACCCCGGCGCCGCGAACGTCTCGCTCACGTTCACGCAGCCCAGCGCCGGAGTGTACGAGACGGCGTTGACGCCGTCAGTGTTCCCGCCGTCGCATACGTTCCGCATCGGCGGCAACACGCAGATCGACAACGACCTCACGGTTCTCGGGTCCGCAAACATCGGTCTGGTGTTCGGCAACCAACTCGACACGGCTGCTCCCCCTCCGGTCCTTCGGCTGGCTCTCGGGCCGGTCAACGCTGCGGGCGTGGACATCTCCAAGGTCGGCGGGGATACCCGCGTCAAGGGGACGTTGCAGGTCGATCAGACAGCGTCGTTCCAGCAAAACGCGACGTTCGTGGCCTCGGCGCTCGGGAGCGTGTTCGACACTGCTTCGGCGGGAGCTTTGCAACTCGGCCCAGCGACGGCGACAGAGGTTCGACTCTCGAAGGCGGGCACGAGTACCGTCGTCAAGGGGCCGCTCTCCGCAGAGCAAAACGCGACGTTTCTTGCGTCGGTGCTGGGCAGCACGTTCGACACGGCTTCTGCCGGGATCATGCTGATCGGTGGAACGAACGCCACGGAAGTCCGCATCTCCAAGGCGGGCGTCAACACGGTCGTCAAAGGCAACCTCATCGTCGAGGGGACGACGTTCTCCACGGAGACGGAGACCGTCCTCATTGAGGACAACTACCTCTACCTCAACAACGGCTACACGATTCCGTCGTCTCGGAAGGGCGGCTTTGTCGTCAACTACCTGCCGACCGGAACAGCGACGACGGTCTCGGGCGCATACACGGCGTCGACGGTGGAGACCGCCGGTTCGGGAACTTTTGCGGCGGGGGATCTGATTCAGGTCAGTGGCTCCGACAAGAACGACGGCCTCTACGTCGTTGCGAGCCACGTCGGGACGACGCTGACGATCAATCCATCGGCAGGGGCGTACTGGCAGAACGCCTTCACGGCCGGGGTGTCCGACGGTGCAGCGATCCGGCAGGTGCATGTCTCGCTTCTGGAGACCGGATCGTCTGGTAGCGCTCTGCCGGAGGCTTTCGTCCCGTGGCAAGTCTCTAGCGGCAGCACATTGACCGACGTTGCGACGAAAACGCGCACGCTGGCGATGCAGTCGGCCGGAACGCACGATCCCGGCGAGGTCGCGTTCTTCGACTCCAACGGGCAGATCACTACCGACCCGCAACTCACCTTCGACAACTCGACGGGAAACCCGGTACTCCGTCTTCGTACCGGTTCTGACTCCGCGACGCTTGTTTTCACCAAGGTCGACGACCCTGTTTCGGATAGGATCCGCTACGACAACAACCTTGGAAAACTGTTCGTCGACATGAGCGACCTCCCGATTCTCGGAGTGTCGTCGAACGGCGTAACGATCAACACGGCGTCGACCCTCACGGCGACTCTCCTGCTGGGGAATCCTGCCGATCCGGCGAACACCTTGCAGTTCAATCCGGGAGTGAACGGCGGGTTCAGCATCGTGTCGGCTGGAGGCGCGCTGAACGGTACAGGTGCCAACTCGAACACCTTACAGATCAACTCGACGACGATCCTGTCCATCCTCGCCGGGCTTCCTATGCTGGACGCCTCGACGCTCACGGTCTATGGCAACATCGCGCAGAGCGGCAACCAGTTCAACGCACGTCCCCCCGGCAGCTCGAACAACTACGAGTGGATCAATCGCTCCGGTGCAGGGCACGAGTGGTACATCGAAAACGCCAGCATCAAAGGGATGCTGCTCACGAAGTCCAACGACGACGCTGCGCTCTCTATCGGCACAGCCGCTATCTACCCTGTTGCAGGTCTGACGGTTCGCTCGGGCACGAACGCGTGGGCAAGCTGGGGCGCGAAAGCACCTACTCCGGTGAATCCTGCCACCACCGGAAACCATTCGTTCATGGGCTTCCTGAAAGGAGGCACGACGACGAACGTCGGTTACATCGGGACGGACGCAGGCGGCATCATCTCCGGAGGCGTGGGAGACAACTTCGGCATCCGTGCAGAGACCGACCTGCTCCTGATGGCTGGCGGGGCGACCAACTCAGGGGACATTAAGTTTTACACGAAGAACGGCAGCAGCGTCTTCACGACACGCGCTACCCTGACGAACGACGGTACTTTCGGCATCAACAACGAACCGCCAGTCGGAGTGCATCTTCGCGTCACGGCTCCTGAACAAGCGGCCCGCGTCGGCTTCGAGGTGCAAGCTCTCCTCGGAGGAACCGTTGCCGAGGATGGCGTTGCACTCCTTTCATACGACCGCGCAAACACCGCCTACCGGCCCATCCAGATCGCTGCCACGACCATTGCGCTCCGTCCAAGCGGCACTACCGAACTGATGGTCACGAGCACCGCCGTCATCGTAGGCGGTGAAGACGGAAGCGGCGTCGATGGTGTGCTCCGAGCGCCGAACGCGACGGCTGCCGACACGGCAGGACGCAGGCTCACGATCACAAGTGGAAACTCTACAGGCACAGCGGTTGGAGGCACACTCAGCTTCGGTGTCTCCCCAGCCGGTTCATCTGGCACCGGTGTCAACGCCGCCGTAGAGCGGATGTCGATCACGAACTCGACGTTCACGGTTACCAACCCGACGAACCTCTCTCACACCGTCGACATCGCATCGCAAGTTCACACGTCGGGCGTCAGTAAAACTATCAACATCGGCGCGAACGGCGGGTCCGGTTCGACGACTCTGATTGGAATCGGATCGTTTGGCGGAACCACGATAAACCTGACGGGTACTTCCATCACCCTGCAAGGGTCATCCGCTGCAAGCACAACGACGAACATCGCGAATCACGCGACCCTCAGCACGTTCACGAAGGCAGTCAACATCGGGACAGGTGGTGCTTCTGGAAGCGCCACCACGATCACCATCGGGTCGACTTTCGGAACGACTACGACCGTCAACGGGCCGCTAAAGATCGCTGATCGACTTCAAACGCTCTCAGACTCGACGTTCCTCAACCGCGACATCCTCCCAGACGGCATGGAGTGGTTGTCTGCGTTCGCGCGGGCATACCCCGAGACGTCGACAGGGACGACGCTGAACCTTCCACCGGGGCCGATTCACGGCTTGGAACTGTACCCAGAGACAGGCGGTAACCCGTCGCTGATCTTGTCTTTCGGTGCCCCGTCACGGTCTGATGCAACCGCTATCGTAAGGATGCGTGCAGGCGCAGCCATGTTCCCGAACGGAAAGGTCGGGTACAACAAGGCTACGCAAAGTTTGACCATGACCGAAAATACTGTCCTCCTTGAAGGAGGAGTAATCGGTACCGCAGACACACTACTCTACTTCTACGTCTACTTCGATACGTCGAAGACCAGCACCGCCAACCTCTACTACCTCGACGGTCCAAAGGTCTCGAAGCTGCCTCCTACGGCAACAGGAGCGTTTGGAGGCACCCCGACTGTCGGCGCGGCGGACGACTACCGCTACATTGGAATGCTCCCGTGGGTAGCCGGCACAGGCACGTCTGCCATAGGTCGAAACATTTGGGCCGGAACGCGCGTCGAGTATCGAAACAACGGACTCTCAAGAATCCGTCGAGTCAAGCTGCCGAGTACAGGGTCTGGGTTTTTCCCAGACTTCAACAGAGGTCTAACGATGGCGACCTCAACAAGGTACGTCGCTCAAGGGATGCGAAGCCAACAACTTGTTGCCAGTGTGAGCACGTTGACAGCCAGCGCACCGTCTAGCGAGTACCAAGTGATAACTTTCGGTGTGGGCACGAACTACCCAGACACCATTCTGTTTATGAACGGTGTCAACTCTACAAACAAAGGCATCTGGACTGTTCTCGATACGCAGCTTTACGATGGATCTTACCGCGCAGGCATTTACAACCCGTCCGGTTCTGCGGAGGCGACCGCCTTCAGCGGGGTGTTCTACAAACCGCTTATCGACGACTATCCAACGGCGAAGTTTCTCTCGATTCAACACACTTTCAAGATACAAGGAGGCAACGCTGCTGACAGCACCGTTACGTTCACCGATCTCGGTGGCATTGACTCGCCGTTCTTCCGTTTGTTCGAGACGAATACTTCATCACCGCAGACGTTCGATACCTACATGACGTATCCGCGTATGATCAGCGCGTACAGTCCGGGAGTCATCTTCAACAACAGCGGGTTCACGGTCACACTGGATGAGCGCGCTATCCTTGACGCCATCGAAGAAGATCTGATGGACCCTGCGCCTGCAACCGTTCCCCGTATGGACGCCTGAACGTCTGGAGATTCGATCCATGTCTATTCGCCTTCGCTACCACGTCGAGACTTCGGTCTCGTCTTCGCCTGCCGACACCAAAGACCTCGGCAACGTCTGTCTCAACGTCACGTCGGACCTCCCGTCGGAGGGCGGCATCTGGAAAACTCGCGTGGCGGCGGGGGACGATGTGGTCCTGCCGCTCGACTCCATCACGGAGGCGGTGTTCCTGATGCTCCGCATCCTGCCGGCGGACCCGACCCAGATGCTCACCCCTGTCAGCATCACGCTCAACGGGACGGCGACGCTCTCGCTGGCCCCGGTGGGTCAGGCGCAGGAGTCGACGTTCCTGATGTCGGCGCAGGCTCTGACGAGCTTGCAGATCACGAACACGGACGTGGCCGCCGTTCCCATCGACGTCATCATCGGAACCGCTGGGGACTGATACTGCATCCGTCCCGTTTGACGGGCCGATGCGCTAGACTCTAGGCTTTAGGCGGGCGAACCTGTCCGCTGGAGGTACATCATGGCTCTCTTGACCGTCACGAACGAAACGACCCGCGTCCTCAACCGCCTCGAAACCGGCGGCAACGGCGTGTCCCCCGACGCTGTCGGTGGCAACGTCCTCGACCCCCTCCCCTTCCCGTTCAACGCGAACGGCACCATCGCCGCCTCGGGATCGAAGCAGCTCGGCGTTCACGCGCGTGACCTCTCGGTCCGCCAGCAGCCGCAGCAGCCGATGATCCCGGCCGACGAGTGGGCCGCGCTGGTTCAGGCCGGCACCGTCAGCCTCGCGTTCGCTGCCGACGCCCAGTCGACCGACGCGGAAGACGCGCTCGGCGCCGCTCTCTGATCGTCTGAAGCGGGCAACCGCCCAACGACTCCGGGCGGGACCATGCGGTCTTGCTCGGAGTTCGTCTTTGGAGGCACCGTGGCGAGTTTTCGGATCACGCCCTGCAAGCTCCGCGAAGGTTGGCTGGTTCCCCGGAAGGGCGAGCCTCCGAAGCAGGTGACGTGGACGGAACTGTGCGAACTGGCTGCCCCTTCGGGTTCGCTGGTCGCCAAGCAAAACCTCCGGAAGTGCGCCGCGCAAAGCGCGTACGTGCTCCTGCTGCGTCACTCGACCGGCGCCGTCGTCAACGCCATCGTCCGCAATCCAGACTTGAGCGGAGACATCCGAGGGCTGCTGAAGCGTGACCCACTGTTCGAGTCTCGTCTGGTCGGTGCCTTTCGATTCGACGCTGTTCAGTGGGACGACGCTATGGTCGAGACCGCGACGGTCAGGTAGGCTGCGCTACCATGAACCTCGTTCCCCCATCCTCTGTTGCTGGCGAAGCCGAGAAGGCTTTGGAGATGCGTAAAGAGTTCGGCCGAGGCGGAACGATGGTCGGTGTCGCCCGTGCGCGTGACCTTGCAAACCGCAAGGAGCTGTCGCCGGACACGATCAAGCGCATGGTCAGCTTCTTTGCCCGCCACGAGGTCGACAAGCAGGGCAAAGGCTTCTACTCCGGCGACGAGGGATACCCGAGTGCCGGCAGGATCGCGTGGGGCTTGTGGGGAGGAGATCCCGGCCGCGCATGGGCTAACAAGATGCTCCGCCAGATCGAGCGGAACGAAGGAGTGACGGAGATGATCGACGTGAACGTGCTCACCGGGGCAGACATCCGGCGCATCGACGGCAAGTACGGCAAGATCAAGAAGGTCTCGATGCCGTGGGTCACGGTTCGCTGGGACAACGGCGTTGAGGAGTCGTACCTGCGTTCGAGCGATTCTCTGTCCGAGGACATCGAGATCAAGACGCTCGACAAGGGCTGGATCGCGCTCGGTACGGTCGTCGGCCTCTCCGAGAAGGTCGCTCCCGAGGCCACCGACGATGAGGGCATGGACGACGAGGAAGACGAGGAAGACGAGGAAGACGAGGAGGAAGATGAGGACGAGGAGGACATGGAAGATGAGGAAGACATGGAGGAGTCGGCCTCGTCGTTCGGCGACATCCTCGAAAGCATCCGCTCGATGATGGAACCGCCGCGCCAGCTTCACGAAGCGACGGCGAAGGCGCTCGCCAAGGCGAAGGCCGCCAAGGCGAAGCGTGCGGCTGCGAAGGCTCCGGCCCCGGCCAAGAAGGCGAAGAAGAAGGCTGGGAAGAAGTCCGGCAAGAAGAAGGCGAAGAAGTCTGCGGGAGGTGGCAACCCGTCGAACCCGTTCGTCAACTTCAGCACGCTGGGCAAGAACACGGAACTGGGCGTCGAGCGCTCGCGCAAAGACATCTGGAAGTGCAGCGGTTCCGAGTTCAAGCAGGTCTGCGTCGCGCAGGTCGACGTCCCCGACCAAGGCATCAAGAAGGGGTCGAAGAAGACCATCAAGATCAACAAGGCTTGGAAGAACAAGTACATGAAGAAGTACGCGAAGTCGCGCTTCGACGGGAAGACGAAGGATCCGTCCGGCAAGGCCGTTCCGGTGAAGTTCTCGCGCTACAACCAGCGGTTCGCCAAGTACGCGAAGTGACGCTCGTCGTGGGGGTGTCTGGTGGCCGGTCTTCGTAGCCTCGCGGCAGGTATCGGTACGCTGATCTCCGAGAAGCGGAGCAAGGCGTTCCTGATCGAGCTGGCCCCAGACACCGACCTGCCGGTGTCGGCGCAGGCTTTCCAGTATTTCCCGGAGAGCATCTCCGACACCAAGGGCGTCAACTGGCAGACGAAGGAGATTCCCGGCGGGTCTCTCCCCGTCTACCAGTGGACGTCGTCGGGCGAGCGCACCATCTCGTTCACAGCGCAGTTTTCATCGGACATCGACCCGTTCACGGGCACCGAAGGTCAGATCGTAGGCGACATCAACAGGTCCGTAGCGGCTTCCGCGACCGTGACGGGCATCAAGGAACGCCTTCGGAATACCGGGCAGGCGGAGCGCAACGTCGATGTGCGGTCTGCGGTCATCTGGTTGCGCCAGTACATGCTGCCTCGGTACGCGAAAGGCCGGACCCTTCCACCGCCGAAGCTCATCCTCTACCTTCCCCAGAGTGGCATCGGCCTCGCTGGCGGCATGTCGAACGTGACGTCGCAGAACGCGGACCAGATCGTGTGTGTGATGACCTCGTGCGAGGTGACGTGGGAGAAGTTCTTCGCGTCTGGCTACGCGCGGTTGGCGTCCGTGAGTCTCTCGTTCGCGCAGATCCCGCAGTACCAAGGCATCGTGTCCTTCCCGAGCGTCACGGCGGCGATGACTTCCGTGACCGGGGAAGGCGGAACCGCCGGAGGAACGAACTTCCTCGGCTACCAGTCGTTCTTCAACAACGTCCTCGGAAAACCGATCCTGTGAAGAAGGCCAGCCTCCCCAGCATGGTGAAGGAGCTTCAACGGCGCTTCCCAGACGCGCCGAGCTGGCCTTTTCGTACCGAGTCGGCTCGTACCGTATGGTCCGCGACCGAAGACGCGTTCGACGCCGACCCGAACCTCACCATCGACCAAGCCATCAAGACCGGTTTCATCGAGACCGGCATCCCTTCGCACGAACTGACGCCCGAAGACGTCGACCTGCTGGGGATGGCCGCGCGATGGAAGGCGTACACCCTCCGGGACAAGCGGAAAACTGACCAGCCGAAAGCCCTCGCGTCCCTGTTACTGCGTACTCAGAACATGGCGTCTGCGCGCGACTCCCTCGCGTCGATGAAGACGCAGGAGAGCATCGAATGTCGACCGCCCCGAAACCGATCTCGGTTCAGTTCGAGCAGGAAGACACATCCCTGACGGACGGGATGCCGACCGGGAACATCCTGTTCATCGCTCTCCCGGAACCGACGTACGTGGCTGTCTCGGACGCAGCCGCAAAACGTGGTATCACCGTCGCGCAGGCGTTCGCGCAAGCGATCACCGAGTTCCTCGCTCGCACCCCACCGAAGGGTTGACCCATGCCGTTCCCCGCCGCTTGGCCTCCACGAATCTCCAGCAGCGTCCGGTCCATCCGGTTCTTCAAGACCGGTACGGCCACGGCCAACTTTGCGGACAGCGCGTTCCTGTTCATCGACGGGCTGGGGGCCAACACGTTCTCCCCGGCGCCGTTCGTTGCCCCCGGAAGCAACGCGGTAGTCAACAATCCGGCTACCCCGTCAGGAACCGGTTCAGGCATCCCCAACTCGCCGCCTCCCCCAGTAGCGCCGATGATCTGGTCGTCTTCGATCCGCATCCACAACGAGTCAGTGACTCCGCTGGAGTTCTCGTTCGACGGCGTGAACGTCCACGGCGTCGTCAAGCAGAACGAAGCCTTCACGTACTGGAGCCGCTACGAAGCCGGCATCGCGGTTCGTGGCAACGGCGCGGTCTATCGAATCGAGGCGTGGTGATGTCCCTCAAAGACGAACTTCTGCTGCTGCAAGACCTGTTCGGTGAGGCGGTCTATCGCGTCGATGATAGCGGCAAGCTCGTGAAGGTCGCCGAAGAACCGGACGAAGCTCCGCCGAAGAAGCCGGTGCAGAAGTCGTGGTTCGGTGTCTCGCCGGGGAAGTCTGGGTCTTCCAAGCCCTCCAAGCAGCCATACGGCCCGACTGGACTCGGCCCCGAAGGAACGTCGGGCAGCGAGAAGCCGGCCTACAAGAAGCCCGAGAAGTGGATCTCGGCTGGTGGTGTGGTGCTGGGTGGCGAGGACGACCTCGACCATGTCTACATCCGCAAGCCGGCCAACAACTACGGCCCGTGGGCGTTCGCCAAGGGCAAGATCGACGAGGGTGAGACGAAGGAGCAGGCGGCGTTGCGCGAGGTAGAGGAGGAGATCGGGATCGTCGCCAAGATCATCCCCGGTGGCTACCTCGGACTCGCCGAAGGCTCCATGTCGCACACGCACTACTACATGATGTACGCTGTGCGGAACATGAACCGCCACGACAAGGAGACCGAGAAGGTCATGCTCGCGTCGTGGACGGAGGCGGTCCACAAGTTCGCCAAGGGCGGCAACAACCGCGACATCAAGATCCTCACGAAGGCGATGGACTTCGTCGAGAAGATGAAGCGCGCTAATATCAAGCGCTGAAGGAGAAACTATGTCGCCGACAGTCACCGGTCGAATGTTGAACCTCTTGGAAGGGAACGCCGCTTTTTTCAACAAGCTCTCCGACTATCTAAAAAGTGTCGGGCGAGATCGATACGAGAAGGCGAAGGCGGCGAGCACCATCCTGAAGCTGTTCAAGACCGTTCAAGAGGTGGAAACCTTTCATGCTATGCACCGGAGCCTCGCGCAAAAGCTACAAGCCGCCTACAAATCGAAAGTCAGTGATCGGTGGAGCGACGCGCTGGACACTCAGGTTGACTTCGTGATCTCCGATGGCGAAGACGCTTACAACAAGGTGCTTGCCGACATCTCCTTGCTCGCAAAGTACCCGAAGCCGAAGAGCGACCGATGGTTCGATCCCTACGAAGTCTTCGAACTCCGAAAGATAATCGCGGAGGGTGGGAGTGCCTTGACGAAGGCCGTGTTTGCGGCAGCGGATTGGGCTGACTACAGCAAGTACGAAAGCACCACCGTCAAACAGCACGGCGATGCCATCAAGGCTGCTGCGAAGGATGCTCCGAAGGAACTCGCTGCGGAAGCGAACAAGCTCGCCGCTCTTTACTTCGACCTTGCCGACGCACGCGTGAAACTCGGCGCTGCGACGAAGGCTCTTTTCGACAAGACGAAGGGTTGATCGATGTTGCGCGTGGACTACGGCATCGACGTTCCCTTCGAGCCTGCCTCGATGACGATGGCGACGGCGCTTGAAGCGCCTGATTATGTCGTAGTGGAGCGATCCCCTTCGCCGGGGACGCTCGCCCACGCAAGACCGGAGGCGCTGGTCGAAGTGGCGGTCCAAACCGGGACCGATTCTGTTGATTGGCGTCCTCTGGACCGATAGCTTTAGTTTTCCGTTTGCTTCGAGGCCCGCTATGCCGATGGACCGTGGAACCCCCGACCTCGTTCGCCACTGTGTCGCTGCTGTCGCCAAGCAGTACGGCGGCGATACCCAGAAGGCGTTCGCCATCTGCGTCGCTCAACTCCAGAAGAACGGCTACCTCAAGCCGGGGACGATGGAGCTGACGGCGGCGGGCAAGAAGAAGGAAAAGGAACACGAGGCGGAGCCGGATGCGGCGAAGAAGATGGCTTCCTACGAGAAGCTGTTGAAGGCCGCGCGCAAGACGGAGTCCAGTGACTTCGACCGCCTGATGAACCCGTCGGAGCGTTCCGGCTTCGAGGATCTGCCGCGCACGATCTCCCGGAAGTACGAGTCCGTCTCGGCGGGCGAGTCCTCGATGGATGCGATGCGCCGCCTTGCAGGGATTACCTCTGTGTTACAGCCCGCTCACAACTCGAATGGAGGTTCTGTGTTTGAAAAGATGCGCCACGTTGTCTCCAAGATCCAGACCGAAAGCAACGGTCGTGACGACAGCCCGCTTATCGAGGATGAAGCCCTTGAATCCCTGAAAGACGCCGCAGACTGGTGTGAAGCTTTGTCGGTTGACTTCGGCGGATGGGCCGAACGCGAGTCTCAGGAGTGGCCTGCGAAGGCCAAGCCGCAGCTCAAGATTATCGAAAAAAACCTCGACAGGCTGCAAAAGGATCTCATCGCAGTTGTCAATCAGATTCAAAACGCTATTGGAAATCTCCACTGATCGAGGAGCACGCTGTGGATAACACGCACTTGCGCGAGCTGCGCCGCCTTGCGGGCATCTCGGCTGGTCGACGAGAAGCAGTTCTCCCGAAGGCCGAACCTGCGCGGACGGTGGTTCGCGTCGAGGAGTCCGCTCCGGCCGACCTCTTGTTGAAGATCGCCAAGAAGCACTTCGACATCGACACACTCGAAACGCGCAAGAGCGACCGTGACGACTTCCACGACGTCGCCGTGTGGTCGATCAAGGCTGCGCTGGAAGCCGCCTACGAGGCCGGGATGAAGGCGGGCAAGAGGTGAGCCTCGCACACCTTCGCAGACTCGCCGGGATCGGCGACTCTCCCGTCTACCGCGACGTCGACGAGGAGATCTTGCCTATCGGTACGGTCCGCAGCCGTAAGGACGGCGACTGGGTCAAGACCGCTGGTGGCTGGGTACGGGTGAAGAAGCAGAAAAAGAAGGCCGCGATCATCGGGACCGAGGCTGGCGGTCAGGCCGCTTCTTCTTCTTCCAGCAAGTCCCCGGTCGGCACTGTTCGAGTCGTCGACTCGGAAGGAGGGATTCAGGTGAAGACCCCGAAAGGGTGGCTTCGCTTCGCGCACAAGCCTGAAGACCTCGATCCTGCCCTTCCGTCGTCGTTCTGGAGCATGGCCGACATCCTCAAGAACCTTCACCAGTTTTCGGACAAAGACGTCGACACTCTCGCAGCCAGCATCCAGAAGCACCTTGCATCCTCTCGGGCCGCAACCCCGTCAGAAGCTGAGAAGGCACTCGGATTCAAGGTTACGAAGTCATTCTTCGACCTGACGCCGGAGCAACGCAAGAAAGCCATCGACCTCATCCGCACAAAACTGGCCGCAGACCTCAAAGCTCCAGTGAGCTGGCGTCCCCTTGAAGGTAAGGCCGGAGGCGTGTTTGAGATTGAAACCCGCATCCTGCGTCCGAACTTCGCGCAGATGAAGGACGATCCGAAGCTTTTCGACAAGGCGAAGCTCGCGTACGAGAAGGAACGCACCTCGCACGGCGAGAAGCTCAAGGATGACGTGGAGTTCGTCGCCAAGAAGCTCGGAGTCGAGGCGATCTTGAACCTCGCCGGAATGAAGGTTCAAGACCCCGGTGAAAAGGGCTACCTTCTCACTTGGATCTCACCGAAGTAGCGGGTGGTGTAGCTATGAGCCTTGCACATCTTCGTCGACTCGCCGGGATTGGCGATCCTTCCGCCTACCGTGACGTTGACGAGGCGATCCAGCCCATCGGTACGGTCCACAGCCGCAAAGACGGCGACTGGGTCAAAACTGCCGACGGCTGGGTGCGGGTGAAGAAGAAAGACAAGGCTGCGATCATCGGTACCAAGACTCCCCCGAAGGTGTCTCGTCCGAGAAAAACCGCGAACGTGCCCCCGGCATCGGTTCCACCTCCGAAGGCTCCACCAGCGCCCCCAGCGCCCGCACCAGCTCCTCCGGTCCCCGCTGTGAAGGCAGCCTCCGCGACCATGCAGCCTGTGTCCGGGCCTTTGACTGACGCCGAGCGCGCAAAGGTGGCCGAGAAAATCAAGCCTGTCGTGTCGCAGGCGATGAAGGCTCTCGGCGACGACTACGACAGCGCGCAGTTCACCGGGAAGACGGTCCAAGCGTCGTTCCGCACTTGGGATCTCCCGAAAGATCCGCCTCCAGACCCGTCGGACTACGACGACGAAGACGACGCCTACGACAGCGGCTACGACGCGGGCGACTACTACGCCTACCAAGACAAGGTCGGAGAGATCCTCAAGAACACTCGCACGCACCTCAAGGCGAAGCTCGCCGACGTCGCAGACAAGATCGAGCGCATCAGCCTCGGTGTCGGCGACAAGAACTGGATCGAAGTTGACGTCATCCTGAAGTAGGAGCCTCCAGTGACCGTTCAATCCCGCATGGCTCGCCTGCTGGAGCGCACCAAGTTCCTTCACGACCCGAAGGGCGCACCCGAGGACGAAGGGTCGATGGTCAAGGCGCAACTGAAGGCCATCGAGGAGACCGCCGCCGATCTGGCGAAGCTCCTCGTGGACGAAGACCAGCTACCGGGATGGGTGCAGAACCACGTCTCGGTTGCCGAGGAGAACCTCGCGCAGGTCGCCAGCTACCTCCGGCCAAAGAGCAAGAGCTGAACTCCCGGTGGGGTGCGGCTGCCGTCGTCGAGGGACTCCCGTGAAGTCTGCGCCCGTACCCGCCCGCCCGCCGGACCTCTCCCGAAAACTGAAGGCGGACGTGTTCGACATCGTGTCGGCGTCCCAACGGCTGCTGACGCAGACCACGGCGCCGGTAGCGTTCTACTCGGCGTTGGCTGACCTCGTCCTCACGCAGAAACGCGCCGTTCAGTCCCTTCCCGGATCGGACCACATGGTCGAAGACCTGAACCGACTGCTCGACTCCATCGAGTCGGCTACGGAGCACGCTCGCCCGGCGAACAAGTGGTAACAACGACGCGGATCCGTGTTACATCTCGTTCGGAGGATGCCCCCATGACGACCGACATCACCGCCAAGATGGAAGCCTTGCTGGACGAGGCTGCGGCGCCGGACTCGAAGGAGCAAATCCTCAAGGACTTCCTCAAGCACGCCGCTGCGGAAGTCGCCTTCGCCAAGAAGGTTCAAGAGGAAGGCGCGAAAACGGTCACGCTGCTGCGGACGTTTGAGAGGGCCGTCGAAGGTGGCCTTTTCAAGTTCGCCGAAGACTCCATGAAGCGCGGGTCGGAGCTGATGCGTCTCCTCGACCAGTACGCCGACCTTCGGGAAAGAGCCGAGCGCCTTTCCCCCGACGACCTTGGAGACCTCGAAAACGCGATCTTGTGGGGGAGCGCTTCGCACTCCTTGGAAGACATGCTCTACAGGGACCGGATCCAGAAGTTGAAGCGCGCCCTTGAAGATCTCACCGAGGCGTTCGGGGAGTTCACCGCCGACCAGCACAGCCAAGTGTCGAAAATGATCGACACGACGAACCGTAAGGTGAAAGAAGCGCAGGACATGCTTCGAGAGAAGCCGTAGTGGACGGCCCGACAGGGCCACAGGAGAAGACGATGGACACGACCGAGACGAACCAGACAACCGAAACCGAAGCCCCTCGCTTGGAGGGCACCGCTCTCGTCGACGCGACGTGGGCTGAACTGGGCCACCGCATCGCGGCGGTGGGTCACAAAGTTTTCCTGCGTACCGACCTGCCTCGGAAGCAGACGGCCGGTGGCATCTACATCCCGCCCATGCTGGCGACCCAGTACGGGCAGCGCCTTGGTTCGCAGGTGCTGGTGACGGGGACGGTGCTGTCGGTCGGCCCGCTGGTGAAGGGCGCCATCAAGGTTGGCGACCGCATCGCGTTCTTCCGACTGACGTTCGGTTGGACGAACAAGCTGAACGACGATACCCTCGTGGGCTGGATTCCCGAGAGCGATGTTCTCGGACTCGCGGACTCTGATACGGTTGCCCCGTTCGGGTGAGGACGATGTACCAAGACCAGAACACCTTGGAGAAGATGGGCACTGCGCGTCTCATCACGCGCTACGCCCCTGACTACGCTGACTACCTCTCCTCGGTGTTCGGTCGCGGGTTCTACCTGTCGCCTCCCGTCGAGATCAAAGGCACCACCCGGCTGCGTGCCACCTTCGTCTCCGATGAAGTGGCGTCGGGTGAAGACCGGTCTCCCTGCATCTACCTCTGGGTCGAGTTCAACCCCGCGATGGGCCTCTACACCCTGTGGGGCGAATACTGGAAGAACAACGAGTCGCCGGGGCCGCTCTACCGAAGCAGCCCACGTAGCGGCTTCGACGACGAGCTTCTCGGCGATCCCGCCCGAGTTTTCGACTGGCTTGACCAAGTGGTTTCGATTGGTGAGCAGCGTGCTGCCTCCAGCGATGAGGAGATCGACGAGATGAACGACCCGAAGGAAGGCGCGTGGTACGCCAGCGAGATCCGCCGCATGGCTGGCGTCGATGGCCGCGAACGCCTCGATGACGTTCGTCTCGACGAGCGCAAGAAGAAGCCGAAGCCGGCTCCGGCCGCAAAGCCGAAGATGATCGGCCCGTTCTCGACGGCGATGACGCCGGAGCGCGCGAAGCTGGCGAAAACTCTGGCGCAGAACCCGTCCGTGAGAGATCCCGAACGACTCGCGTTCACGATTGGCCTTCGCATGGCCGGCAAGAAGCGTGGCGCGGCCAACGAATCGAAGGAGATGACGATGAACCTGACCGGTATCCTTTCCAACCTCGAAGCCATCC
>Ga0315900_10002319_pt1 | contig 29284 bp, 22 predicted proteins | sample LakEriMetagenome_FD_203521 | JGI IMG/M metagenome (GOLD analysis project Ga0315900, IMG submission 203521) | Freshwater fungal communities from buoy surface, Lake Erie, Ohio, United States - Buoy 12 MA114 | ecosystem: Environmental > Aquatic > Freshwater > Lake > Lake biofilm | place: USA: Lake...
CCGTCCGTAAGCACTCTACAGAAAGTTCTACATGTTTAGCTATCGTTGTTTTTGTTTAACGGTTCAATCACCAACGAGCAAGCAATTTCGCCGCGAGTCACCTTAGTTTAATTATTAGTTAAGTGACCCAACCAATAACGAGTCTCTCTTTATGACGCTGCTGTGGTTGCCCACCCGACCGAGAGACACTTCGGTGCAGCGTCCAGCTGGATTAAGCAGCTAGAGCGTAAGTTTCGTCGTTTGCGACTATACTTGTTTCTAGTGTATTTACGAGGGTACTAGGCCTCGACATGCCCTCACCTGCTTTGCAACCCACGTCGAAACCGGGTCAGCCCCAAAGCAAGTTGCTATTATACTACTTCTTGTTAGCGGCCCGCATGATTCTAGCTTTATCCCGCTCCCAATCACGCTCTTTTTCAGCGTTCCGCTTATCGTATTGTTTCTTACCTTTAGCCAAACCTATTTGGATTTTGATGCGCCCGCCTTTGAAATGCATATCAATGGGTACCAGGGTGTAACCTGAGCGCTCAACTTTTCCGATGAGCATTGCGATTTCTTCGTTATGAAGTAAAAGTTTTCGGGTGCGGATCGCATCGGGACGAATGTGCGTTGATGCAGCCCCCATAGGAGTAATGTGGCAACCGATGAGGTAGATCTCACCCCTTTGAATAATGACATAGGCTTCTTTGAGGTTCGTTCGATTGTCCCGAATGGATTTCACTTCCCAACCTTCTAAAACAATACCAGCCTCATATTTTTCTTCGATGAAGTAGTCGTGAAACGCTTTTTTGTTTTGAACAATACTCATGGAAACCATGTAATCCTTTAAAATTGGGTATTTTACGCTAAATCAATTTACCCCATGGCAGATGTCAAAAAAAATGTGATTGTGAATCATTCGATGGATCAAATGTTTAACCTTGTTGATCGTATTGAAGACTATCCCTTATTTTTACCCTGGTGTGGAGGATCCAAAGTATTAGAAAGGAATAGCGACATCACAAAAGCCTCTATCCATATTAAATATAGTGGGGTCAATCAAAGCTTTACCACACAAAACACTAAAGACTATCCGAATCGTATCGATTTAAAATTGATCGATGGACCCTTTAAAGTATTGGAAGGCTATTGGATTTTTACGAAAATTAATGATGAAGCATGTAGTATTGAATTTCATTTGCATTACGAATTTTCAAATTTCATTCTAGATAAATTAATCTCCCCTATTTTTAGTGAAATTGCGAATACCTTTGTCGATGGTTTTGTGAGCCAAGCTGATAAAATATATGCAAAATAACTTAAGAAAATAAAATAGCTTATGCCCAAAGAAATTTTGATTGAGGTTGCTTATGCATTGCCAAAAAAGCAACTCATTATTCCTATCAAGGTGAAGCCCGGAACGACAGCCCAAGAAGCGATTCAACTTTCAGGTATTACAAAAAAATTTCCTGAAATTGATTTGAGTGTGAATCAAATCGGTATCTTTGGAAAGCTTACACAGCTTGATCATGTGATGCGTGAACGCGATCGTATCGAAATCTATCGCCCCCTGATTGCGGATCCCAAAGAGATTAGACGTCAACGTGCGCTTGAGGGCAAGGTCATGAAAAAGGGTGGGGATAGCGCTTAAAACCCCATGATTTCTTAGCTAAAACGAAACTTTTTCTGTATAATTTCGTTTTGCGCAAAGGATCAAAAGATGCGTTTAATACAACAAGCACTCACTTTCGATGATGTGCTCCTCGTTCCAGCTCATTCCACAGTATTGCCTCGTGAAGTTAATTTAACGACTCAACTCACAAAAAAAATTAAGCTTCATATTCCGATTGTGTCCGCTGCGATGGATACCGTCACCGAATCAAGACTAGCCATTGCGCTCGCGCAAGAAGGCGGGCTCGGCATCATTCATAAGAATATGACACCACAAGAGCAAGCCTCTCAAGTATCACGTGTGAAGCGTTTTGAATCAGGTGTGGTGAATGACCCTATTACCATTGAACCCAATATGTCGGTTCGAGATGTGATGCAACTCACTCAACTTCATAAAATTTCAGGTTTACCTGTGATAGATGGTGGCAAGATTGTCGGTATCGTCACCAACCGAGATTTACGTTTTGAAACCAATCTCGATCAGCCCATAAAAAATATCATGACGCCTCGCGATCGATTGGTCACAGTTAAAGAAGGCGAATCAAAAGAGGAAGTGATTCGCTTACTTCATCATCATCGTCTAGAACGTGTGTTAGTCGTTGATAAAAATGATGCTTTAAAAGGTTTAATCACTGTCAAAGATATCCAAAAATCATCTGACCATCCTTTTGCCTGCAAAGACGATAAAGGTCGACTTTGTGCGGGTGCGGCTGTAGGTGTGGGCGAAGGTACCGAATCGCGTGTGGAATTATTGGCTAATTCTGGTGTCGATGTGATTGTGGTGGATACAGCGCACGGTCATGCACAAGGTGTATTAGATCGCGTGACATGGGTTAAAAAACATTTTCCAAAAATTGAAGTGATTGGTGGCAACATTGCAACAGCAGATGCCGCTAAAGCCCTTGTGGATGCCGGTGCTGATGGTGTCAAAGTCGGTATCGGACCAGGTTCTATTTGTACAACTCGCATTGTTGCGGGTGTGGGTATCCCACAAATTACTGCAATCAGCAATGTGGCTGAAGCATTAAACAAACTTAATATTCCATTCATTGGTGATGGTGGTATCAGATTTTCAGGCGATGTTGCCAAAGCGATTGCAGCAGGGGCAAATTCAGTCATGTTAGGTTCGATGTTCGCAGGTACCGAAGAAGCACCGGGTGAAGTTGAACTCTTCCAAGGCAGATCATATAAATCTTATCGTGGCATGGGCTCTATTGGTGCGATGCAAAAAGGCTCATCCGACCGTTACTTCCAAGATAGTGAGAATAATGCAGATAAATTAGTACCTGAGGGTATTGAAGGTCGTGTACCTTATAAGGGAAGTGTGATCAATGTCATTCATCAACTCATGGGCGGGCTTCGAGCTTCCATGGGTTATGTGGGTGCTAGAACGATTGATGAGATGCGTAATAAAGCTAACTTTGTTCAAATCACAAGTGCAGGTATGCGTGAATCCCATGTGCATGATGTGCAGATCACCAAAGAAGCACCGAATTACCGTGTCGATTAATTTAAAAGTTTTCATAAACAAGCCTCTCTTTCGGGAGGCTTTTTAAATCCTATGGATAAAATTCTCATTCTTGATTTCGGTTCACAGTACACACAACTTATTGCGCGTCGTGTGCGTGAAATGCATGTGTATTCAGAACTTCATTCGCATGATGTGAGTGAAGAAGAGATCAAGGCATTTAATCCAAAGGGTATTATTTTGTCAGGTGGCCCTAATTCGGTTTATGAATCGGATACACCGATAGCGCCTCCGCTTGTGTTTGAATTAGGTGTTCCGGTCTTAGGTATTTGTTATGGCATGCAAACCATGGCAGCACAACTTGGTGGAAAAGTTGAAAATGCACATACACGTGAATTTGGTTATGCCGAAATTAGAGCGCATAACCACTCCCCTCTTCTCAATAATATTCAAGACAAAACAAATCAAGAGGGTCATGGGCTTCTTGATGTATGGATGAGCCATGGCGATAAAGTGACAACACTTCCGCCCCAATTTAAAGTGATCGCAAGTAATGCATCTACACCTATCGCTGGCATGATGCATGAAACAAAAAATTTCTATGGTGTGCAATTCCATCCTGAAGTCACACACACCAAACAAGGTTTTAACATCTTAAATCAATTCGTGACTCAGATTTGTGATTGCAAACCAAGCTGGACGATGCCTAATTACATCGAAACAGCCATCAAACACATTCAAGAGACTGTGAAAGATGATGAAGTGATATTGGGTTTATCGGGAGGGGTGGATTCATCGGTTGCAGCAGCACTTATTCATCGAGCGATTGGCGATCAACTTACTTGCGTCTTTGTCGATAATGGACTTCTTCGTTTAAATGAAGCGACACAAGTCATGAAAACGTTTCATGATAATTTGGGTGTCAAAGTTATTCATGTGGATGCCTCAGATAAATTTTTAAGTGATTTAAAAGGTGTGACAGATCCCGAACAAAAACGAAAAATTATTGGTCGTGAGTTTGTGGAAGTATTTCAACATGAAGCCAAAAAAATTCCAAAAGCCAAATGGTTAGCACAGGGTACGATCTATCCTGATGTCATTGAATCGGCATCAGCTAAAACTAAAAAAGCGCATACGATTAAGAGCCATCACAACGTGGGTGGCTTACCAGAAACGCTCAATTTAAAACTTTTAGAACCTTTACGCGAACTCTTTAAAGACGAGGTACGTGAATTGGGTGTGGCATTAGGCTTGCCTCATGCCATGGTATATCGCCATCCCTTCCCTGGTCCTGGGTTAGGTGTGCGTATCTTAGGTGAAGTCAAAAAAGAATTTGCAAATCTACTTCGACGTGCGGATGCTATCTTTATTGAAGAATTGATTCATTCAGGTTGGTATGAAAAAACTTCACAAGCCTTTACCGTATTTTTACCTGTGAAGTCTGTGGGTGTGATGGGTGATGGCAGAACTTATGAATATGTGGTGGCATTAAGAGCCGTTGTGACATCAGATTTTATGACGGCACACTGGGCAGAACTACCTTATGAGCTTTTAGGTAAAGTATCCAATCGAATTATTAACGAAGTGCGCGGCATTAATCGTGTCGTCTATGACGTTTCAGGAAAACCGCCTGCAACCATTGAGTGGGAATAAATGGATACAAAAAGAAGAACTCTAGTTAAAGCTATAATTTATCGAATATGGATTTTAACTACAACATACATAATGTTTCTAATTACGGGAAAATCATTCTCTGATGCCCTTTTACCAACCATAGCAATAAACAGCTTTTGGATGATCGGATATATTCTTTACGAAAGAATTTGGCAAAAAATAAAATGGGGTAAGCATTGAGTCGCGCCTTTGTTAAAGAAAATGATTTAGAGCATGCAGGGATTGATATCCCTGAAAGACCGTTAAGTGATGAACCTAATTACGTCACACCTAATGGCCTTAAACTTCTTAACGAAAAAATTGATGCGTTAGAGATTGAGCGTGAAGTATTAAAGAATAAAAAAGATGATCCTATCACTAAACAAAAAGTCGCCATGATAGAACGCGATATGCGCTATTATGCATCGCGGATTGAATCAGCGATTTTGACAGCCCCTAAAGAAGAGGATCATTCGACTGTATTATTTGGGGCCAAAGTAACGGTTGAAGATGAAGATGGCAAATTGAATACTTATGAAATTGTCGGTGAGGATGAAGCGGATATTCATCAAGGTAAAGTAAGCTACTTATCTCCACTTGCCGAAGCGCTCATTGGTGCAAAATTAAATGATGAAGTGACTTGGGAAAAACCCATGGGGGACACCTATCTCACCATTCAAAAAATCGAATATTAATTTTTTTAGAAAGATAAAACATGCAAGTTAAAGAAGCCGTACAACAAAGAAGATCGATTAAACATTTTGATCCAAATCATGTCATGACCGAAAAAGAGATCAATGAGCTTCTCTCTCATGCGATTTTGTCCCCCACCGCTTTTAATATTCAGAACTGGCGATTTGTTGTCGTCACAGATAAAGTTTTACGTCAAAAAATTCGAGCTGTCAGCTGGGGTCAAGCGCAAGTTGAAGAAGCATCGCTATTGATTGTTCTGGTCGCAGACCTTATGGCATGGAATAAAAATCCTTCTCGTTATTGGAAGGACGCTCCTAAACCTGTGCAAGATTATTTAGTACCTGCGATTCAGCAATATTATGAAGGCAAACCTGAAGTGCAACGCGATGAAGCGATGCGCTCATGCGGTATGGCGGCTATGAATTTAATGCTCACCGCTAAATCGATGGGTTATGATACCTGCCCTATGGATGGCTTTGACTTTGATAAGGTGAGTGAGTTATTGAATCTACCAACTGATCACAACCCTGCCATGTTTGTCTGTGTGGGTAAAGGCATTAAAGAAGCGATGCCACGTGGTGGTCAACTTCCCCTTGATGAAGTCGTCATTCAAAATCAATTTAAGTAAAAAATTTTTAAGGATCTATAAGCGTGCTTATTAGTAATAACATCACCATTCAGTTTGGTGCAAAACCTCTTTTTGAAAACGTATCCGTTAAATTTGGCGATGGTAATCGCTATGGTTTGATTGGTGCCAATGGTTGCGGCAAATCCACCTTCATGAAAATTTTAGCGGGTGTATTAGAACCGACTTCAGGTAATGTCTCGCTCGACAAAAATGAGCGTATGTCATGGCTTAAACAGGATCAGTTTGCCTATGAAGATCAACGTGTGTTAGACGTCGTCATGATGGGTCACGAAGAAATGTGGAAAGCGAATATTGATAAAAACGCAATCTACATGAATCCGGATGCGACTGAGGAAGACTATATGAAGGCCGCAGAACTCGAAGGTGTTTATGCAGAGTTTGATGGCTATACTGCCGAAGCACGTGCAGGTGAATTACTCATTGGTGTCGGTATTCCAATTGAACAACACCAAGGCCCTATGAGTGCTGTGGCACCCGGCTTTAAATTACGTGTTCTATTAGCGCAAGCGATTTTTTCAAATCCAGATATTTTGTTACTCGATGAACCCACGAACAACTTAGATATTCATACCATTCAATGGTTAGAAGATACGTTAAATAATCGTAACTCCACCATGATTATCATTTCCCACGATAGACATTTCTTAAATCAAGTCTGTACACACATGGCAGATATGGATTACGGAAAATTGACCGTCTATCCAGGTAATTATGACAATTACATGGAAGCCTCCACCATGGCTCGTGCTCAAAAATTAAAAGATAACGAGAAGGCCAAAGAACAAATTGCTGAACTTCAAGAATTTGTGAGACGTTTCTCAGCGAATGCTTCTAAAGCACGCCAAGCGACAAGTCGTGCTAAACAAATTGATAAGATTAAAGTGGAAGAATTTGTTGCATCAAGTCGTCAATATCCTTATATCCGTTTTGATTATGACGACAAAGATAAACTACATCGCCAAGCAGTTGAAATCAAAAACTTAAGTCACGGTTTCGATCAAACATTATTCAATAATTTTAATTTACTCGTCGAAGCGGGTGAGCGTATTGCTGTGATTGGTGAAAACGGTATTGGTAAAACCACACTCTTAAGAACTTTAGTGGGTGAACTAAAAGCGAATCATGGTGAGATCAAGTGGGCTGAAAAAGCTAAAATCGGTTACTTTGCGCAGGATCATGCGACTGATTTTGAAAAAGATGTGACCCTCTTTGATTGGATGAAAGATTGCGCGCAATCGGGTGAAGATGATCAAGCGATTCGAAGTATTTTAGGAAGACTTCTATTCTCAGGTGAAGACACTAAAAAATCAGTCAAAGTATTATCAGGGGGTGAGCAAGGTCGTATGCTATTTGGCAAACTCATGCTTTCTAAATCTAATGTCCTCCTCATGGATGAGCCGACGAACCATATGGACATGGAATCTATTGAATCCCTTAATACGGCACTCGACAAGTACAAGGGTACGCTTTTCTTTGTGAGTCATGACCGCGAGTTTGTCAGTTCGATTGCGACACGTATATTGGAAATCAAATCAGATCGTATTATCGATTTCACAGGTAATTACGAAGAGTATTTATTGACTCAAGCGCAAACCGCTTAATTTTTATTTTTTAAGTGTTAGTTTTGAGCGTTAATTGAATAGATTTTAAAATCATCTGAGGACTCATTTGCACCAAGCACTGACTTATTTTAGTGCCCTCGCAACCATCCATACCACAAGGTCTACAAGAGAAAGTAGGGTCATCAGCTTTGGATAAAGCAATGACTTGGTATTTCACTTTCCAAGGACGCCAATTAAGATCATTGGTTGGTCCAAAGATACTCACCACAGGGGTTTTCATAGCACTCGCTAAGTGCGTCGACATACTATCAATGGTGACAACTAAATCAGCACTCTTATAAAGTGCTGCTGTATCTTCTAATGAAAAATTATTCGTCAATATAGGTTTTAGTTGGCATAAATCACGAATAGCTTGATTTGTATTTAAGTCATCCTTTGAGCCAGATAAAACAACATGCATTTTTTTTGATTTCAATGCGTCAACAATATTGGCCCATGTCTCAATTGGAATTTCTTTAAACTTCCATCGTGAAGAGCCATGAATCACAATCAATTTATGCTTTGGAATGTTTTGAGCTTTTAACCATTGTTTAATTCTTAATTGATTCTTATGAGGAACCTCTAATTGGTATGGAGGGGCTTCCTTTTTTTGATATAAGTCGCTCACCCTTAATAAATCAACATCTTGTTCGGCGACTGGTTTATTGTCTTCGACTGGCGTAATGACATCGAATGATTGATGCCAAAAGGATCCCCGTCTTGATGCTTTTTTGGCCACACTTAAATCTACATGAAGAAGACGCGATAAAATTGCCCCCCTCCAGTCGACAGAGAATTGAGCGAGAAAATCATAATGATTAGATATGAGTTTTTTAAATATTTCGTAGTATGCAAATAATTTTTGTAAGCCTTTTAAATGTCTTGGAATCACAAAAATATGTCTTACACGTGGATTCATTTTAAATATGGACTCACTCTCAGGCAGGCACACGACATCCACATATTTAAATGCTCGAGGTAAAGCCGCAATAGAGGATGTCAATATAATGGAATCCCCAATATTCTTTGTCTTTAGAAATAAAGCGGTTTTGATCATGGATTATTTATGAAGCTTTAAATAATGCGTTTATATTTTTGATGGTAAATGCTAATGCATCATCTACTTCATCTTCAAGATGTTGATATTTATAGACAGACATTGAACCAGCCTTCACATAGGGCTCGATAAATGTTCTATCTCTGAATGGATTCTTATTATCCTTATGAAGGACGATGGAAGGGATAGTTAGCATCGATGCCATGGTTTTAAATACACTATCGCTTGCCACCATAAGATCACATTGATTGACCAAAGATAAATTTTTAATCACATTTTTGTCTTTTGCAAATATCACATCTTGACTTGATTTAATTTTAAGTAATTTAAGCTCACCTTCAGTACCAAATAAAATAATTTTGTGTTGAAGCTGGGTTAACTTCTTCAAAAGTTTGATAACAAAATTTAAACTTAATGCTTTACCACTCGCAATTTTGCTCGAGCCCATATGAATACCCACGACATAAGGTTTTTGAGGGCTTTTCTTTTTTGCAGATGAAAAAGGGTTTTCATTAAAGAATAATGTTCGAGGACACACGAATGTATTAGGTAACGTTTGAAGCTTATCTCTAATCTCTACGTAATCTTCCCAATTAGTATAAAAATAATATTTTTTTACCTTAATACCTAAAGCCTTAAAGAAAGATTCGGCATATAAAAAATGAGTCAGCACAATGTATGAATAAGATTTGTGTTGAATTATGAAAGGTAGATGTTGAAGAAAATCTCCGATACCCCCCTGGATTTGCAGTGTAATTTTTTTAGGATTTTTGGTGATCGCGTTCGCGTATCTTGATTGGCTATCCCAAAAGAAAGAGCGGAATCTAATGGTTTGGGCATAACAGGGCACTGATTTTTGATAAAGACCTAAGTAGTCAAAAATTCTCGCTAAAAAGTAAAAGTAATATTTTTTAAAATGTCGATTCATAAAAAATATTCTATAGATGTTTAGTCTATAAGGAACGACTTATTCTTTAGATGCGCGTTTACGCTCGTGTTCGAGTAAGTAACGCTTACGAATACGAATCGACTTAGGGGTAATTTCAACCAATTCGTCGTCTTCAATAAATTCTACGGCGGATTCAAGTGTTAATTGCACAGGTGGGACTAAGCGAACCGCTTCATCCGTACCCGAAGCTCTGACATTGGTCAGCTGTTTGCCCTTGATTGGATTTACAACGAGATCGTTATCTCTGGAATGAATACCAATCACCATACCTTCATAGAGTTTGTCCCCTGGACTTGAATACATGCGTCCACGGTCTTGAAGTTTCCATAAAGCATAAGCCACGGCTTCACCTTGCTCAGCTGAGATCAATACACCGTTACGACGTCCTGGCATATCTGCTTTCACAGGTGCATATTCATCGAAGACGTGCGCCATGAGACCTGTGCCTTTTGTCATCGTCATAAATTCACCTTGGAAACCAATAAGGCCTCGTGCAGGAATTTTGTATTCTAAGCGTGTACGGCCATTACCATCTGATTCCATGTTTTGGACTTCACCACGACGGCGTCCTAACTCTTCCATGACAGCACCTTGCGTGTCATCTTCTAAGTCAACCGTTAAGACTTCATAAGGTTCACATTTTTGACCATCAATTTCGCGATAGACAACACGTGGTTTACCCACAGCCATCTCAAAACCTTCGCGACGCATATTTTCTAATAAAATTGTGAGATGTAATTCACCGCGGCCTGAGACACGGAATACGTCGGCATCTTGAGTGTCTTCAACACGCAATGCCACATTCACTAATAATTCTTTTGTGAGGCGATCCCTAATTTGTCGACTGGTCACAAACTTACCTTCAGTACCAGCTAAGGGAGATGTATTCACCATAAAGTCCATGGTCAATGTGGGTTCATCCACTGCCATAATAGGAAGACCTACTGGATTATTAGGATCCGCAATCGTGACACCAATACCGATTTCTTCGATACCTGAAATGATCACGATATCCCCTGCTTCCGCCTCTTCAACTGGAATACGTTCCAGCCCTTTAAAGCCTAAGACTTGATTGATACGACCTTGAGACACTTGTTTGTCGCCATGCATCACAACCACTGACTGGCCTGATTTGATGACACCGTTTTTGACTTTACCCACACCTAAGCGGCCGGTATAAGTGGAATAATCGAGCGCTGAAATTTGAAGTTGTAATGGGTTATCGCGACTACCTTCTGGAGGGCTCACGTGTTTTAACACGGTCTCAAATAAAGGTTTCATATTATCTGACTTTTGTTCCAAATCCAGCGTTGCGAAACCATTCAATGCAGAAGCATACACAATCGGGAAATCTAACTGCTCATCTGTGGCCCCTAAGTTCGCGAATAAATCGAAGGTATGGTTAATCACCCAATCAGGGCGTGCACCTGGACGGTCCACTTTATTAATCACCACAATCGGTTTTAAACCGAGTGCTAATGCTTTCTTAGTCACAAAACGTGTTTGAGGCATTGGACCTTCAACCGCGTCTACCAACAACACCACACCATCCACCATACCTAATACACGCTCTACTTCGCCACCGAAGTCTGCGTGTCCAGGGGTGTCTACAATATTAATGTGTGTGCCTTCAAAATTAACGGCCGTATTTTTAGCTAAGATTGTGATGCCACGTTCTTTTTCAATATCGTTAGAATCCATCACACGTTCGGTCACTGCTTGGTGCTGTGCGAAAGTGCCTGATTGTTGGAGAAGTTTATCGACGAGGGTGGTTTTACCATGATCCACGTGGGCGATGATGGCGATGTTTCTTAAATTGCGTGACATAAAAAGCTTACCAAAATTGAATTGAGGCCGAATTCTAGCATATTATGAGGAAATTAAGCTTTGATATTCATGGATTTATCTATATACTGCGCACTCACATCAAGTAACACACAGCCAGCGTTTAAATCTAGTGATTGGAAGTTTTGAATTTTTTAAAAGATTAAATGCAACTAACCCTTTTTAAGGAGTACGACATTGTCTTTTGATTCATTAAAGCTCGACCCACAGATCTTACGCGCGTTACATAGCGTAGGTTATAAAACCCCCACCCCTATTCAAGAAAAAGCTATTCCTGTGATCTTAGAAGGTCACGATTTGATGGCCTCTGCTCAAACAGGTACCGGTAAAACAGCGGCATTTATTTTGCCCGCATTGAATTTATTAGCGACCCCACATCCGATCAAAGAACGTGGCCCACGTATTTTGGTACTCACGCCCACTCGGGAATTAGCAGCACAAGTTAATGAAGCGGCACGTAAGTACGGTACTTTTATTAAAGCTAAAACTACCAGTATCGTAGGCGGCATGCCTTATCCATTACAGAATAAATTACTCTCTCAACCTTTAGATATTTTGATCGCAACCCCTGGCAGACTCTTAGATCATATGGAACGTGGCCGTATTAATTTGTCACGTTTACAAATGCTTATCTTAGATGAAGCTGATCGTATGCTTGATATGGGCTTTATTCCTGACGTTAAAAAAATCTGTGCCGCGATTAATACGAAACATCAAACGCTATTATTCTCAGCAACCTTAGATGGTCAAATTAGTAAAATTGCCAAAGATCTTCTACATAATCCTAAAACGATTGAGATCTCACACTCCAAAGATAAACATGAAAATATTACGCAGCATATGTATTTCGTGGATAACTTAAACCATAAAAATAAACTTCTCGAACATTTGCTTATTCAACCGGGTGTTAAACAAACGATTATTTTCACATCTACCAAACGTCATGCGGATTTATTAGCTGATGAACTTTATAACGCAGGTCATAAAACAGGTGCGTTACATGGCGATATGACGCAAGGTGCTAGAAACCGAACACTCACTAAATTTAGACATAACGATATCAGTGTGCTTGTTGCAACCGACGTTGCAGCGCGTGGTATTGACGTGGACGGTATTACACATGTGATCAATTATGATCTGCCTAAATTTGCAGAAGATTATGTGCATCGTATTGGACGAACAGGCAGAGCCAAAAAAGAAGGTGTTGCGATTTCATTTGTGGCTCCCATGGATGGCAAAGCATTACGTGATATCGAAAAATATACGGGACATAAAATTGAAGCAAAAGTGATGGCAGGTTTTGAGCCTAAACTGCAATCACGCGATCAATTAGGCGAAGAAAGAAAATCTAAATCTCGTGGTGGTAAACGTGGTTCTAATAATAGAAAATCTTTTTCATATAGAAAACCTTTTGGTGAGAAAAAATCATTTGGCGACAGAAAACCAAGTGATCGAAAATCATTTGGAGATAAGAAATCTTTCGGGGATAAAAAATCATTTGGAGATCGATCATCTTTTAGTGATAAAAAACCTCCCAGAAAAGAATTTGGGTCAAGTGACTCACCAAGACGTGATGCTGAGCCTCGCACACCTCGAAGCCCTTTTGAAAAAAAGGCTGTTGAGAAAAGATTGTTTGGAAAAATATCTGATAAAAAACCTAGCTTTAGTAGATCAGATGCCGACAAAAAAATGTTTGGCGATAAAAAGCCTTTTGGTGAAAAAAAATCATTCGGCGATAGAAAGCCCAGTGATAGAAAACCAAGCGATCGCAAAACAACTGATCGAAAGCCAGCCGGTAAACGTGAATCAGCTCCAAAAACTTTTGCTAAAAAACCATCCACGATCAGAACCTTTAGAGCATCTGATTCAAAACCCGATAGCGCAAAACGTAAAGCACGCGTTTAAAACAATTTACTGATTTCGCATGAAGTCAGCGATAGGATAAAGCGCATTCAAAAGCGCTTTTATCTTTGCCTCATCCATCTTTAAGTTAAGCATACCTTTCGTCATACAGTAAATCCATTGATCACGTTCTTCTTCCCCAATCTTAAAGGGAAGATGACGACGTCTTAAAAAGGGATGCCCATAGCGCTCAATATATAGTTGTGGTCCACCTGCCAGCCTGTTAAAAACATAAAAAGTTTTTCGCGGGAAGAGGTTAAATCTTCAGGATGCATCAAACGAATCGTTTTCGCTTTCTCATCTGACTCCATCACATCATAAAAGGCTTCAACGATTTCACGGATTTGATTTGTCGCATCAGGCTCACCGCCTAATAAATCATAAAGGGTTTGAGGGGTTGATGCTGAAGATTGAGACATTAAATAGATGTTTTAATGAGGGATGAAACTTTTTGCGCTCGCGCTCTTGCCTCACTCACATTGTCTGCAGATGCTAAAGCCACGCCCATGCGACGACGTTTAAATGAAGTGGGCTTTCCAAAAAGTCTTAGATCGGATTCTGGAACACTTAATGCCTTGTCGATATTTTCAAAAGAAATCGCATCCGCATCATGATGGCCATAAATGACTGCACTTGCAGAAGGCCTTGATAGCGTTGTATTCACAGGTAAACCTAAAATCGCTCGCGCATGGAGTTCAAATTCATTTTGACGTTGACTTGCTAAAGTGACCATACCGGTATCATGCGGTCTTGGGCTTACTTCTGAAAACCACACCTCTTCATTCTTTACAAAGAGCTCCACACCAAATAAACCTAATCCACCTAACGCATCGGTAATTTTTTTAGCGATGTCATGCGCTTTCTTTAATGCCACTTCATGCATGGGTTGTGGCTGCCAACTCTCCACATAATCACCCTCGACTTGCTTATGCCCGATAGGCTCACAGAAGTATGTTTCAATGTCACCCTTTTCATTTTTGGCTCTCACTGTGAGTAAGGTAATTTCATAATCAAAATCAATCTGACCTTCGACAATGACGACACCTTTATTCACGCGTCCAGCTGACGCTGCATAATCCCAAGCAACTTTCACTTTTGATGCATCTATAATGCGAGATTGTCCTTTACCGGATGATGACATGGTAGGCTTCACAAAACATGGATAACCAATACCACCGTCAATGGCTTGTTGTAATTCATCTAAACTTTTAGCAAATGCAAAGGGAGAAGTTGGAAGTTTTAATTGATTAGCCGCTAGATCACGAATACCTTCGCGATTCATGGTGAGCTGAACCGCTTTCACGGTAGGAATCACAATCGCATCCCCACTCTTTTCAATCTGCGCTAGTACGTCGGTATTGATCGCTTCAATTTCAGGGACGATGTAATGCGGTTTTTCTGATTGAACAAGATTGAGAAGCGCTTCACTATTCGTCATATCAATGACGTGGGATCTATGAGCGACTTGATGGCCTGGTGCGTTCTCATATCGATCGACTGCAATGACTTCCACACCTAAACGTTGCAAAGCAATGATCACTTCTTTACCGAGTTCACCACTGCCAAGAAGCATGACACGTGTGGCATTTGGGGATAACGGGGTTCCAATTTTCATAGGTAAAATCATATCATGAGGAAAGGTGCCTAATTTGCTTCAACCATAAAAAAAGGGATTCAAAAATGAATCCCTTTAAAAAAAACCCTTTACTCGTGGAGTCGAGTGCAGTCTCGTTATAAACTTTTATGGCAAAGTATTAAGACAACAGCAGTTTAACTTCTTCCATAAAATGATGCCTGATCTTAACTCCCAAAATTGTTTGAGAATTCTTCCCGAAAAAACCTAATTTTTAATCACACCTGCCTTAATCGCATAACGAATAAGCTCAACTGGAGAATTGATATTTAGCTTCTGCTTAATCATGGTCTGGTAATTAGATACCGTCTTAGAGCTAATATTAAGGGTGGTCGCGATCGCATCAATCTCAAGCCCTTCGGCTAATAATCTAAAAATTTCAAATTCACGTGCCGAGAGTTCGTGGATAGGGTCTTGGTTACCAGAAATTGACTGCATGGCCATCTTTTTAGCGATCTCATCACTTAAGAAAATGTCGCCCTTGGATACCATTTGAATGGATTTGACCAAGTCATCGGCTAAGGTATTCTTAGTGAGATAACCTTTCGCGCCTAACTTTAATGCTTGATTGGCAAATGATAAGTCTTCATGCATAGATAGAACTAAAATTTTAGCCTTCTCATGTCGCATCAAAATCCGCCTGATCGCTTCTAATCCTCCCATACCCGGCATCGATAAATCGATTACCATCACATCAGGCTTTAATGCTCCAAAGATCTGGTAGGCTTTTTCTCCACTCTCAGCTTCCCCTATCACATCGAATAAGGCTTCTTGCTCGAGAAGACGCTTCACCCCTGCTCGAACCACCGCATGATCATCGACTAAGACAATAGTTGTTTTTTTGGTCATTTATTTTTTCTTATTAGAAATTGGGAGTTGGATAGATAATTTAACGCCTCGATTGATGTCGCTCATGATATTAATTTTTCCGTTGATTTCATTAATACGCTCACGCATACCTGTCAAACCAAATCCATCGCGATGTGATTTATTAAAACCTACCCCGTCATCGATCACTTCAATATCAATACCAGTGCCTGCTCTATTTTTTTTAATGTACGTCACATTGACTTCAACATGTTTAGCTTTTGCATGCCTTGAAATATTCGTTAAACATTCTTGAATAATACGGTAACTTGTAATGGAAACTGTTTCATTGATCTTAGGTAATGCCTTTAAATTAATTTGATAATGAAGATTAATTTTTGGGTGTCTTAACTGCCAGGTGTTTAATAAATCTTTTAAGCCCTCTTCTAATCCCAACTCATGAAGGACACCTAACTTCAGACGACTAAGCATGCCACCGACAAGATGCATAAGATGTTTTGAGAGATCTGAAATCGCATGTACTGAAGGTTTTATTTTTGGGTAATCTTTATTAGCTAACGCCTTTAATACAGCTGCATCTGCATGAATTGCGGTTAACGATTGTCCGAATTCATCATGAAGATCTCGCGCTAAGCTTTTTCTTTCCTCCTCTTGGATGCGAATTAATTTTCTTGATAGCTCATGGTTCTGTTCAATACTGAGCCTTAGTGTTTTGACCATGCGATTAAATTTTTGACTTATATATGCAAGTTCAGAGGTTTTTAAATCTGGCATCTTCGCCTTTAAATTACCCGACTCCAATTCGGTTAAAGCACGCAAAATAAATTCCACAGGGCTTAGGGCTCTAAACACAATCCATGCCACTAAAATATTTGTCAAAATAAAAAAAGCACCTGCCAAATAAAAGACGCCTGTGAACTGATTCCAAATCTCCCCAAACTCATAACTCGGGTCAGGGGTGATCACAATAGCGCCCTTGGGCTGACCCAAAATATCAACTATCAATCGTTTAGGTTCCCACGGCTCAGAAAATAAGCCCATAAAGTTTACAAACCAGTTAGGGGCCTGATCAATGGCTTTGGTGTGCGTCTCAGAGACATTACTGTCCACCAACTTACCCTCCAAGTTAAAGAACTCGATTTTGAGGTGTCGCATATGAACCAAGCTCTGTAAATTAAGCGGCTTAAACTCACTCTCAATCGAGTAGTACTTCGGGTTCTTTAAAACGCCCATATCAAACAAATAGAGCGCTAATTTTTCAGAAGAAGCGACCTCTGCCCGCACATTCTTTTTAGCTGTATCAATCGCTAAAACGCCCCCTAAGATAAGAATAAGGAGCAATACTGCGTTGATAATCAAAATAAGACGAAGCTTTAAACTCAAAACTCTAATCCTTTTAATAGGTTTACTATTGTGACGTAGTTGATACGAAAGCATATCAGGAAAACTTCCTAAATAATTTTAGGATGAATTCATGGATCAGTTGGGGGCAATCAATTTACGATGACACACTTCATTTACTTGAATCATTTTCATCGTCATGATTTGTTACGAATGCGGACATCAAATTAAAAGAGATTTGGCTCGGTTTTGTGATCACTGCGGATCAAGCCTAGAAATAAAGCCTAAAAAAACTTCCTTAAAAAAAGAAGTGGCGATGAAGATGGAAGACGAAATCGATCAGGCAGCGAACTTATTCTTACTTTGGAATAGCGCAATTGCCGCAGCCTTTGTTTTTTATATCATTCACGTTATGACAGATGGTTACCTCTATTTATTTCTTTTAGTATTATTTATGCTCGTTGTGTCTTGGATACTACTCTTAACAAAACTCCATGATCTGGCTACAAGACATCATCAATCAAGGAAACAATTCATACTCATGAATTTTGGGTTGCCCATCATTGGCACCTTCTATTCTTTCATTAAACTCACACAAAAATAAAAAAATAGTGGCAAATAAAAAAGCCTTGGAGTTTACCCAAGGCTTTTAAAGTGATTCATTAAACGTTTAATGACTTAAAACATTTCATTAAAAGTCATATGTGATACCACCAAAGATCATACGACCACGACCCAATTGCATACCATCAACACGTGATGCTAAGTATTCTTTGTCATTTAAGTTATGACCACTGACGAAGAATGTGGTTTTATAACCCACTGGCTTATAGCTTGCTGAAGCATTCACCAAGGTGTAGGAAGGTATGATTCCGCTATGGCCAGTCGAAGCTGCGAAATCATTTGGTGTTGGCATTTGTTTGCTTATGTAATCAGCACCCACTTGGAAATTTACCCCGATTGGATGTGAATAGCCTACGTTAAGTGAGCCCATGTTACGAGGCGCATAGGGTAAACGATCACCTGAGTTAAACGGTCCTCTGTTTTCATCCCAATCACGATTTACAAATCCACTGGTTTTAAATTCTGCGTTAAATAAATTCGTCCAACTTCCTGTGAGATAAACATTATGCGGTGTGTCATAAATGGTACCAAAATCAGCACGACCACCTAATTCAATACCCGTCATATTGGCTTTACCGGCATTAGTAAAAATACCGTCTGCAGAACTTACAACCATTTGATCAATGGCTGTGTGGAAGAGGGTTGATTCAACATTAATACCTTTAAAGTAGTAAGAACGTGCGCCTAACTCATAGTTGGTGCTCACTTCAGCTTTAGTATTGTTTCTATTAATTAATCCGATATCATTGCCATCTGCATTTTCGCCAGTTACTCTAACTGAAAGGTCTCTGTCTGGACGTGCCGGTGAGAAACCTCGATGCACGCCAGCAAAAACAGTGGTGTTTTTTATACCATTCCATGCCACACCGAAACCAGGGAGAACCTTAGTTTGCGAGATTGAGTATTTAAGGCCTGGGCCTACACCCCCTATATCCTCATCCCAAGAACCATCCGCTCCAACTGCCGCTGCATCCGCAGCATACGTTTGCTTTTTAATTTTATAACGCTCAACACGCAAACCAGGCGTAAATGACCAATCCTTAACATAGAAAGTGTTTTGGGCATAATAAGATTGTGCTTGCACTTGATGGTTAAGTTTTTCTCTTAACTCTGTTCCAGGAGCACCGCTCCTCGCAAAACCTAAACTGAAATCTGTTCTACTAGAACCATTTCCATCAACAGCCCATTGCTCACGCTTGATATCTTCCCAATGTAAACGCATCCCTACCACCAAATCGCTTTGGATGCCAAACATATTGTGTTGTAAATCTAATCGAGGTTCGATGCCATAAAATGTCATACTTCTTGGACGATGACGGCCCCCGCAATTATCAGCGTTGAATTCACCACTTAAAAGGCGGGCTGTTGAAGTCCTTCCTGATGTTCCACCACAAGTATTAGACCTGCCACGCATTTGTCCATAACCATTCAAACCATCTTCAAATGTATTATGTACCTGACGGAATGATGCTCGGAACACATCTTGGTAATACGCTTGTGTCGTTAACTTCGCTTGGTCATTTACTTTCCAAGCGTGTTTCAATGAAAACGCCTCACGTTTTTGGTTAAACTGATCGTTCATGCCGGTCACCGCTTGATTCTTATCTAAGTTCCACTCAGTTAAACCTAAGCCAGTTTCAGACATGTTAGAGCCTTCACGGAAAGTGCTGGCTTTGGCAGTAAGAGTATGATTTTCTGTTAAATCAACTTCACCTTTCAGTGTGTATTCTTCAATATCGAACTTATGGTGATCACGAATACCGTCACCTGTTTTCCTTAAGGCATCAATCATAATGCCGCCACGCTCATTACCTGTACCTGCATTTAAATAAGCGCTTCTATAGTCATCTGAACCTACCATGCCGGTGACTCGGCCAGTAAAGCCATTACGTGGGACTGGTTTGGTGACAAAGTTAATCATGCCACCCATGGTTTGTGGGCCATATAAAATTTGTCCTGAACCTTTTACAACTTCAATACGGTCAACACGATCAAGTGGTGTTGAATAATGTGCTGATGGATCGCCATAGGGAGCGAAGTAGATCGGTACACCATCTTCCATAAGGAGTGTGCGGGCTGAGCGACGTGGGTTCATACCGCGAATACCAATGTTCAAGTTAAGACCCATAGAGTCTTCACCGACAATGTTTACACCTGGTGTTGTACTTAATGCTTCTTTAATCGAAACAGGGCGACGTTCTTCAAGTTGTTTTTGATCGACCACGTTGAATGAGCCTGGTACCGCCTCAAGACGATCTGGCAAAATACTATTTACCACCACTTGGTTTAACTTAATTTCAGTCTTATCTGCAACCTTATCAGCCGCATAGAGAGATGTTGTCGCAGTCAAAGCCGCTACAACTGCAAGAAACACTGGTTTAAATTTTGGGCTCAACATGACGACCTATCCTATGAAAATAATTTCGATAATTCTAAAAAGATTCAATCTTAAGTTCTATAGGAAATCTTCCTTAAAAATAAGCATTACCGCTTATGCGATTAAAATATAAATTAAATTAAAAATTTAAAAACTCTAGCTATTTTGACCCTAGGCTCTCTTTTGTTGCAAAAAAACAATAGCTGAATTTCTCTACCATTAATATTTTTAGTTTGCAAAAATCCCGCAAAAACTAAAATATTTTAGTAATAAAAAAAGGGAGCTTAATAGCTCCCTTTTTTTTATTTTCTTTAACTAATATTACATAGCTTGTGGTGCGCCGCCAAACTCATAACGGACACCGATCCAAGCAGCACGAGGTGCGCCTGGAACAACGCCAGTGACGCCTCTATCCTCAGTACCCCAAGTACCTGCTGGAGAAAAGTAGGTTTCGGCTAAACGTCCACCAGAATAGTACTCTTTATCAAAGATATTGACGGCTTTCGCAAAAAGTTTCCAACCTTGTCCCGCATCATATTGGGTATCAAGGTTGACCACCGTGTAGCCACTTAATTTACCGTAACATTTCTCATGACCGTCTCCACTATCATTACAATCACCCGCCGTGGTATTACTATTGTGGGCATTGTTTTCATTGCCATGAACAAATTGACTTGAGAAGTAAACAACATTAGTTCCCACAAACCATCGAGGTAGAATCTCATACTGCGCACGAAGTTTAAATTGATGTTTAGGAATACCTGCTAAATAATTTCCTTTACGAACATTCACCACATCATCATCATTGCTTGAATTAATTTCATTCAATAGTTGAATGTCAGAATCATACTTGGCAGAGATAAAGCTATAGCCTGCTCTAAAGAAGAATTTATCGATTGTGCCATTAAGTCCTAAATCAAAACCTTGACGTTTAGTACGGCCTACATTATCAAAATAACCAAGCGCGCCTGAATTCGTACTTGAATTTATAAAATGAATATCGTCATGATTCATCGTGCGATAGATGGAAGCATTCCATCTTAAGCTCTCGGTAAGCCTACCTCTGAGACCGCCCTCAACAGTTTTGGCTACCACTTGATCCAATGGTGGGTCAGATGCCATGGCGTTGGGTAATTTACAAGGTCTTGCAGGGTTAGCGCAACCTAACTCAATCGATGTTGGCGCTCTATTAGACTCACTATAACTTCCAAATACACTGAGATTATCATTCGGTGTATAGGTTAGACCAAGAGATGGATTGACACGACTAAAGTGATGATCGCCTGTGAGACTATCGATGCCACTTCTTATGTGATCTCGATTTCTGACCTTGGTATGGTTATAACGAGCACTCGCTGTAAGATGCCATTGAGAGTTTAGCGATATAGTATCCGTTGCAAAAAGGCTCGCTGTTCTTGATCGGCCACCCAACAAGACATCAAGTTCGACTTCTTCATCTAAATTAATAGGCCGTCTTGCAGAATCAAACCAAGGGCCACCTGTAAGAACATTTGTGCCACCGGCGGAGGTTGAAACATCACTTATTTGTTCTGTTTGGGTCAGTTTTGTTCTTGCAAGATCATAACCTAAACCTGTGATGAGCTGATTTTTCTTACCCCATACATCCTGATTAAAGGCAGCCTGAAGATTAAATCCAAGATTTCGTTGTTTGATTCTTGAACGATTCAAAATACCTGGTGCACAAGCCTCTTTATCATAATCCTCTCCTAGAGAATCTGCGCCTGTTGGAACGCATCGGTTATCTTCATTCACACCACCTGCTCCAGGGCCGCCATTAGGAAGAGGGGATTCAGCTGAATCATATGTTCTAAAATCATCATTGGCATCGCCATTAAGTGTTTTACGATTTGAGGTTCTATAGTAGGTGTTACCACTTAGCATCACATCTTTACTGAGCCAGTGCGCTCCATTTAATGCAAAATGATTTAAGTAATTCTTGGTTTGATCTGGTGTTGTATGAACTCCCGTGCGATCACTTCCTAACATGTCAATTGGCGTTAAACCATTTCCGATCATATTGTTATAAGCGCCAATATAACTCAAATCTAATTTTGAGCTCTCATTCTGCCAACCGATTTTACCGAAGGTTTGATTAATATGGGTCGGTGAATGCTTTCTCCAGCCATCTTCGTCAATATTTTGTGCGCCAAAGAAATAGTCGACGGAGCCATCTTTTGAAACACCACCAAATTGCGCAAGTGCTCTTTTTCTGCCCCAAGAACCACCTTCAGCCTCAAGGGCTACCCCCTGATTATTTCGACCATCTTTGGTTTGGATTGCAATTGCACCACCAAGGGTATTTAAGCCGTAGACTGGATTCGAACCTGGCACAATCTGCATATTTTGAATCGCAAAATTAGGGATAAGATCCCAATGCACAGTATCACCAAAAGCTTCATTGACCTTCACGCCATCTACATAAACCGACATACCTTGTGGCGTGCCAGCTAAAGGAGATGCTGAAAAACCTCTAAACATGACATCAGGCTGCCATGGATTACCCTGTGTTTCGCTGAATGTCACGCCTTGCGCATTATTAATGAGCTGATCCGCGAAAGTAACCCCTGGTTGATTGCGAAGATCTTTGCTATCAAATATCTGAATATTTGCTGGAATAATATTAAGCGGTAAACCAATGGACGGAAGCGGGGTTGTACTATAAACGTTAATCGTGCTTGTCGATAATTTTTCAGCGGCACCAAGTGATACGGAAGTACCAAGCGTTAAAGCCATGATTGTAGATAGTTTTAGTTTCATGAGGTTCAAAATCCGTACATTTTATAGATGATGTGACTTTAGTAGGATTTTTAACGAAATTCAATATCTGAAGCGCCTAAAAGCATAGGAAAACTTCCCGAAAAAGTCCACCCTCTGTTCAATATAAAAAATATTAAAAAATCAATAGGTTAATATAATGTAATCAATAGTTTACATATGTTGAAAAAACCCGATTTGTTACACATTTTCTTGTAAAAAAGCAATGAATTTCAATATATGAAGCGCCTAAAATTCACTAAAATGCTTAAGAAAACTTCCCGAAAAAGTCCACCCTCTGTTCAATATAAAAAATTAAATAAATCAATAGGTTAATGTGTAGCAAAAAACAACTATTTTTTGTGTACTTAAAAAATCACTTCCAAACCCACTTCTTTGGGCTTAGTTTGAAACTTCATATCGATGCCAAAATTGGGGACTAAAGCTAAATCATCACCGATAAAAATTAGAGGTAAATTTTCCCTCTCCCAGGGAGGTAAATCTGATTCCTGTAAAAGCTGTTTAATTTTTTTAGTGGGTCTTTTGGAATCGGGTTTAAAAAATTCCCCGCCTTGTCGATTTCTAATTTTTAAAGTTTGTTCGTTTAAAAATTTTAAATTAATACCTCGACCTTTTAACTTTTTGAAAGTTAGTTTTTGTCCATTGGGTAAAATAATTTCTGATTCACCCTTCCAAATCATTTCATAATTTTTTTGATTATGTTGATTTTTTGGAACGATAAAAATCTCATCTTGATAACGACGAATTTCGTATACTTTTGAGATTTGAATTTTTATTGTCGCATCTTTTTTGGCCGTTAAAACCTGTCTTAAAAGTTCATCTAAGAGATCTTTTGTTGGCATCAATTGATCATTTAATTCTAGCCAATAACGTAAGGCATTTTTAGCGCGATAAGGAGACAATTGAATTAAAGTTTTTACTTGAAGTTTATGTGTATATTGATTTGATTTTAAATGATTTTTTAAATCCATTTTCGCTAAATCATCGAGTAGATGTTGTGCTTCTGCTAAATGAGAAGACGATCTAGAAATAACTTTAATAATATGACTAAACCTATTCTTTAGTATAGGTAAAATTTTAGACCTTATGAAGTTTCGATCAAATGCGATATTTTGATTACTTTCATCCTCAATCCACTTTAATTTGTGTTGTTTGGCATAACTTTCAATGTCCATTCTTGAGGCATTAAGAAGTGGTCGCCAGAGGTGTCTGTCTTCGTCAAAATGCGCCATGGATGATAAACCTTTCACTCCTGCCCCACGGATTAATTGCAATAAAAAAGTCTCCGCTTGGTCGTCTTCATGATGCGCTAAAACGACTAAATCAGTTTTAGCTTGAAGGAGTTTTTCATAGCGAAGTCGCCTTGCCTCCCCCTCAATACCGAGGGACTTTTTTTTCGGTAATTGGATATGGTGAACCTCTAAAGCGATAGACCATTTTCTACATAATGCTTCACAAAATTTGACCCATTGATCTGCGTGCTTACTTAACCCATGATGGACATGCGAGGCTTTTAAGGTAAACCGATGTTTCTTTTGAAGTTGATGTAAAAGATGTAAAAGGACGACTGAATCAATACCGCCACTTAAAGCGACTGTCATCGACTTCATCTTCTTATGTGATTGATTGAATGCTAAAAAAGCCTTCTCAACTAAATGAAGTAGGGATGGCTGTTTAGTCTGTTTTGAAGTGGAGGCTTTAACGTTTTTACTTAGCGGTTTCTTTAAACTTGCCATAGCTAAGTAGACGTTCATGTCTTACATCGAGGAGTTGTTTGAGTGATTTCTTTTGAAGTTTAGTTAAGTGTTCTTTGAGAGATTTTCTGACAGTTTCCATGAGTTGATTAGGATTGCGATGCGCACCCCCTAAAGGCTCATTCAGAATGGTATCGACTAAACCTAACTCTTTTAAACGGGTGGCAGTGATACCTAATGTTTCTGCCGCAGTGGATGCCTTATCCGCACTCTTCCATAAAATAGAAGCACAACCTTCAGGTGAAATGACGGAGTACGTTGCAAATTGAAGCATGATCAGTTGATCCACGACACCTAATGCGAGTGCTCCCCCTGAACCACCTTCACCAATCACAATGCCGATGATAGGCACCTTAAGTTCTGCCATGACATATAAATTACGTGCAATCGCTTCTGATTGACCACGCTCTTCGGCATTGATACCTGGATAAGCACCTGGCGTATCAATGAAAGTAACGACGGGCACATTGAATTTTTCAGCTAATCGATAAAGACGTAAGGCTTTACGATAACCCTCAGGCTTTGGCATGCCAAAATTACGGAATTGTCTTTCTTTAACGTCACGCCCTTTTTGATGACCAATCACCATCACAGGCATGCCTTCAAATGAGGCTAAGCCACCTACAATCGCTGGGTCATCGGCAAAGGCACGATCACCATGCAACTCTTCAAAGTCTGTGAAAAGTTTCTCAATATAATCAAGGGTATAGGGTCTTTGTGGGTGACGTGATACTTGGGAAATTTGCCAAGCGTTTAAGTTATCATAGATCTCATGAAGTAACTTTTCAGTCTTAGATTCTAGCTGCGTTAACTCTTTTGAAATATCAAGATTCTTATTCTTGTTGTGCGTCTCCTTAAGCTTCTCGGTTTGAGCCTCGAGTTCTGAGATCGGCTTTTCAAAATCTAAATAACTAATTTTCATAGATCAAAAACTTTTAAAATCTGGGGATTAATTATAAAGGATTTTTACGTTTTCTTCGCTCAACCATTGGGTTAAACCGTCTATCAATTCATCATGTAAATCCACCTGCCAATCTTGACCTAAGATGAGTTCCACATGACCCTTTTCGTTATGGTAGTCAATTTTAACCCGGCAGCGTTTGAGGTTAGTTTGAGATGCCCCACAATAAGGCTTTAAGATGTCTCTTAATTTAAGCGCGTCCGATTGTCCGTTACATGAAATCTTTAAATGATGGGCGAATTGGTTTCTCGCAGTCGCTAAATCAAAGAGTTTTCGGGCGGTGACACGAATACCGCCTGTGAAATCATCATGGCTCACACGTCCTTCCACGATTAAAAGTTGATCTTCTTGAACCAATCTTTGTGATTGGGTGAGAAGTTCATTGCCCACCACAACGTCGACTCGAGAAATCGCATCATCTAAGGTGACAATCGCCATCTTGCCACGAGCTGTCATACGAACACGAATCGCTACAATGACGCCTGCTATTAAATAAGGTTGTTCTTGCGGTTTTAATTCTTTGATCTGGGTTTTGATAAAAGGTCTGACACGCTTTTCAAAGAAGGTAAATGGATGGCCACTAAAATAGAATCCAAGGGCTGCTTTTTCTTCTTGTAATTTTTGTTGGGGCGTCCATGGTTCTACTTTGACCATGTCAATGCTTTGTGTTTGCTCATCACTGAATAAACTATTTTGTCCCACATTGGCTTTTCCTTGCTCGGCGGCCGTGATCGCTAAATTCACACTCGCGAGTAACGATGCACGATTAGGCTCGATACCATCAAATGCACCACCGCGGATCAAAGACTCCACCACGCGACGATTCACTTTTCTTAAATCAAGCCTCGCACAAAAATCAAAAAGACTTTTGAAAGGCCCTAATTTTTCACGAGACGCTAAAATAAGTTCGATCGCGGCTAACCCTGTGCCCTTGATCGCACCTAATCCATATAAAACTTCTTTAGTATTAATCGGAATAAATTCAAAACCACTTTGATTAATATCGGGCGCTAATAATGCCACACCATTCGGCTTGCAATCCTCAAAAAAGATTTGAATGTTATCCGTGTTATTCATATCAGCCGACATAGAGGCTGCTAAGAAAGCTGCGGGGTAATGTGTTTTTAAATACGCCGTTTGGTATGCCACCATCGCATATGCCGCAGCGTGTGATTTATTAAATCCATAGCCTGCAAATTTTTCTAATAAATCAAAAAGTTCACGCGCTTGTCTTTCGTTCAGTCCATTCTTTAAAGAGCCTGCAACAAACCCTTCGCGCTGCGCATCCATTTCCTCTTGCTTCTTTTTACCCATCGCACGTCGTAATAAATCTGCAGCACCCAATGAATAACCTGCAACCGTTTGCGCAATCTGCATCACCTGCTCTTGATAAACAGCGATACCATAAGTTTCTTTTAAAATAGATTCAGTCGATGGATGCGGATACACAATCCGTTGTTGTCCATGTTTACGTTTACAGAAATCTGGAATCAAATCCATAGGGCCTGGACGATAAAGCGCTACGAGCGCCACAATATCTTCAAAGCAATCAGGCTTCGCTTGCTTTAACATGTCTTTCATACCGCGAGATTCAAGCTGGAAGACAGCGGTGGTATTCGCATTTTTTAAAAGCTGGAACACTGTTTTATCATCAAGTGGTAAGTGATTTAAATCGAGTGGTGGTAATTGTGCATTCGCACGCAAAATATTCGCGTTCTTTAATGCCATGGCTAGAATAGTGAGTGTGCGTAAACCTAAAAAGTCGAACTTCACTAAACCTAAAGCTTCAATATCATCCTTGTCAAATTGGCTGACTAAACTATCCCCATTCGCCTGGCAATAAATCGGTGTGAAGTTTGAAATTTTTCCTGGAGCGATTAACACACCCCCTGCATGCATGCCCACATTTCGAACAATACCTTCGAGTCTTAATGCAAGATCAAAGAGTTCTTTGACTTCCTCTTCTTTGTTATAGCGATCCTGAAGTTGCGGTTCTTTTTCTAAGGCATCTTGAAGTGTGATGCCTAATTCCATCGGGATCAATTTTGCAATGCCATCGACAAAATTAAATGGAAGATCAAGTACACGCCCCACATCACGAATCACCGCGCGCGCTGCCATCGTACCGAAGGTCACAATTTGTGACACGGAACCGGCACCATATTTTTGTTTGACGTAATCAATCACGCGATCTCGACCCTCTTGGCAGAAGTCGATATCAAAGTCAGGCATCGAGACACGATCGGGATTTAAAAAACGTTCGAAAAGAAGTTGATATTGAATGGGATCAAGATCCGTAATACCTAAACTATAAGCGACTAACGACCCTGCACCGGATCCTCGACCAGGGCCCACAGGCACATGATTATTTTTAGCCCAGTTAATAAAGTCAGCCACAATTAAGAAATACCCTGCAAAACCCATTTGATTAATGATGGACGTTTCAAAAAGAATACGCTCGTCGTATTGTTTTCTTACTTCGTTTCTTTTTATCTCATCCGGAAAAAGTTCTTTTAAACGAACCTCTAATCCTTTTTTAGATTCTGAAATTAAAAAGTCTTCGAGCTTTTCTTGATTGGGGGTGGGGAAATCAGGTAAATAATTTTTACCTAAAGTAAATTCAAAATTACAACGCTTTGCAATCTCGACCGAATTTTGTAACGCTTCTGGAATATCAGCAAACAAAGCTGCCATTTCATTTTCATTTTTAAAATATTGTTCATGTGAAAATAATTTAGGTCGACGGTGATCCGCCATGATGTAACCTTCAGCGATACAAGTTCTCGCTTCATGGGCTCTATAATCATCGGAATCAATAAATTGAATCGGTTGGGTCGCGACCACAGGAATTTCTAAACTTTGAGCTAGATTTAAAGATTGATTAATAAAACGAGACTCATTTTTTTTATCATCCCCTTCGGCGATGCGCTGAATTTCGATATAGAAACGGTTTTTAAAGTGAGTTGCCCAATCCTTCATGGCATGTATAGCCATATCCGTATGTTCTTGAAGGATCGCTTGACCTACATCGCCCATGAGACCGCCTGAGAGAATGATGAGACCTTCGTTCTTTTCAAGTAGCCAAGATTTTTTGATTTCGGCTCGACCGCGATATTGATTTTCTAAATAAGCGCGTGTGAGCATTTCGGAGAGTGCAAGATAGCCTTTATCATTTTGGCAGAGCACCAATATGCGATAAGGCTGATCACGATTGATTTCATTTTCAATCCAAAGGTCTGCGCCCAAAAGAGGCTTAATCCCTTTTTCGCGGGCCTTCTTATAAAATTTCACCAAACCAAAAACATTATTTAAATCCGTGAGCGCTAACGCCGGCATGTTTTCTTCAAATGCTTTTTCCACATAATCATCAATGCGCACAATGCCATCGGTGATGGAGTACTCGCTATGACACCTTAAGTGAATAAATGAGACGGGATGGGCTTCTGACATGACTCTATTTTAAAGGATGAATGACATAAAAATTGAAGCTCAACCACAAAAAA
>Ga0315900_10002320_pt1 | contig 29282 bp, 28 predicted proteins | sample LakEriMetagenome_FD_203521 | JGI IMG/M metagenome (GOLD analysis project Ga0315900, IMG submission 203521) | Freshwater fungal communities from buoy surface, Lake Erie, Ohio, United States - Buoy 12 MA114 | ecosystem: Environmental > Aquatic > Freshwater > Lake > Lake biofilm | place: USA: Lake...
CCATTTCAACTAATTCTAATAACTCAGCATCTTCAACCATATCCACTTTGTTCATGAATACAACGATAGCAGGTACACCTACTTGACGAGCTAATAAGATATGCTCACGAGTTTGAGGCATAGGACCGTCAGTTGAAGCAACAACTAAAATCGCACCGTCCATTTGAGCAGCACCAGTAATCATGTTCTTCACGTAATCCGCGTGACCTGGACAGTCAACGTGAGCATAGTGACGAGTTGCAGTTTGATACTCAACGTGAGAAGTGTTGATCGTGATACCACGCTCTTTTTCTTCTGGAGCATTATCAATAGAAGAGAAATCTCTTACTTCTGATAAACCTTTAGATGCCAATACTGTAGTAATAGCAGCTGTTAATGTAGTTTTACCGTGATCTACGTGACCAATTGTTCCAATGTTTACGTGTGGTTTGGAACGGTCGAATTTTTCTTTAGCCATTGTTATTTTGTTTATTTGTTATTATTTATATTATAATTATTATTCTGTTTTCAATCTTATTGAGCTGTTGAGCGGGATTGAACCGCCGACCTCCTCCTTACCAAGGAGGTGCTCTACCACTGAGCTACAACAGCTTGTAAACTCTGCTGCTCGCTTTATTATAAAGAACTTAGTTTATGTATGCACGAAAAGTCCCTCTATTTTTGGGGACTTTCAAAAGGCTTTGGACCGCATAAGCTAGTCTTTCCTGTCTTTTGTCCGTATATACGGTTATTCATCAACTTCACTTTCAATCTATTCTTTGGAGCGAAAGACGGGTCTCGAACCCGCAACCTCCAGCTTGGAAGGCTGGAGCTCTACCAATTGAGCTACTTTCGCTTAATCTTACTCTTAACAATGCGACAACCATCGTTTAATGTGGGGACAGGAGGATTCGAACCTCCGAAGTCGAAACAACAGATTTACAGTCTGTCCCATTTGGCCACTCTGGTATATCCCCATTTTAAAAAGAGCCGAAGAAGGGACTCGAACCCCCGACCTACTGATTACAAATCAGTGGCTCTACCAGCTGAGCTACTTCGGCTTATTTTTTTGATTTTAAAGAACGTCCCTTTTAAATGGGGTTGCAAATTTAATAACTATTTTTGTTGTTGCAAAAAAAAATATAACTTTTTTTGCATTTTTTTCCAAATATACAAATGTGCTATGTATTAAATCTATATTAGCCAACTAACTATGGCTGTATAAATATAGGTGATTTCCTTCACTGTCTTGGATTTCAGAGTAGTAGCCAACTTGTCCGTCAATTAAATTTGTCCCAATAATAATTGCTCCATCTTTATTTTTTTGACGCAATAATGCAGGCTCTTTCATGATTTTACCTCCAAATAGCCTAACTTTTTCAATAGCTTCTGCCATAATATCAATAAAAATGATAGGCTTAATACCATCATTTGCCATGAAGTCTTCCTTTTGAACCAAGGAAGCTTTAATCCCAAAAACTTCTTTATTAAATAAAGCCATCTTGGTATCAAATAAAGTTCTGAGTTCTAAACTTGTATTTGATAAATTCTCATAGAACTTAATAGCTCGATCTAAGTCTGCTACTGGGATTTCAATCCAAAGAATAGGTGTTTTCATTTATGGATAGTATTTTTCTTGGTATGACGATGTTAAAGTTAGTCTTTAAATTGTCCGTACAAATAAAAAAGGAGAGTTTACCTCTCCCTCTTATTTAACAAACAAATGCTTAGTGATTACTTAAATAATCAGCAACTCCTTTATGATCTGCCTTCATACCTTCTTTACCTTTAGTCCAGTTTGCAGGACAAACTTCGCCTTTTTCTTCAAAATATTGTAAAGCATCTACCATACGTAAAGCCTCGTCAACATTACGACCTAAAGGTAAATCGTTAATTAATTGGTGACGAACAACGCCTGCTTTGTCAATTAAGAATAATCCACGGAAAGCAATCATATCACCTGTTGCGATTAAATCACCGTTCTCGTTTACATCATAATCTCCCAATAATGTGTCGAAATTTATAGAGATAATCTTAGTTGTATCTGCTACCAAAGGATATGTAATTCCTTTGATACCACCTTGTTTTTTATCTAATTGTAACCAGCCCCAGTGGCTTTGTTCTGTATCTGTACTGCAACCTACAACAGCTACTCCGCGTTTTTCAAACTCTCCTAATTTTTCTTGAAAAGCATGTAATTCAGTTGGACAAACAAATGTGAAATCTTTTGGATAAAAGAAAAATACCACATGTTTTTTACCAATGTACTGCTCTAAAGAAAAATTATCTACGATTTCTTCTCCGTTAATTACTGCTGAAGCCTTGAATAAAGGCGCTTTTTTTCCTACTAATGCCATATGATTTTTATTTTTTAGTTTATTAAATTTTTGTGCAAAATTATCATTTACTTTGTTTAAACAGTTCTAAATTAGGATTGTTTAACTAACAATTAATAACCAGTTTACTGACAAGTAAACATAAAAACATACAATATGGCAATTACAGTAGGACAAGCAGCTCCAGACTTTAAATTATTTAACACCGAAAAAAAAGAAATTTCTTTATCGGACTATAACGGAAAAAATTTAGTGATTTTATTTTTTCCATTAGCATTTACAGGCGTTTGCACGGCCGAGTTGTGCAATATTAGAGACAATTACAATGTCTACACGTCATTAAATGCAGAAATAGTAGGTGTTTCCATCGATTCTTTATTCAGTTTAGGAGCTTTTAAAAAAGAACAAAATTATAATTTCCACTTGTTGTCAGACTTCAATAAAACGGTTTCAAAAGCATATGATTCATTATACGAAACCTTTGGATTTGGCATGGTTGGCGTAACTAAACGTTCGGCTTTTGTCATTGATAAAAATGGCGTCATTCAATATGCAGAAATATTGGAAGACGCAGGAAAACAGCCTAATTTTGATGCGATTAAAGCTTGTTTGGAAGGTTTAAAATAACACATTGCTTAAATCATATTTCGATAAAAATTTAATTGAAGCGGGTTGCGACGAAGCAGGACGAGGCTGTTTAGCTGGTCCTGTTTACGCAGCTTCAGTTATTTTACCAAAAAATTATCGCAACAAATGGCTTGATGACAGCAAAAAATTAAGCGATAACGATAGATATGAACTCCGCCCTGAGATAGAAGAAAAAGCAATAACTTGGGCTGTTGGTGTGGTTGATAATATAGAGATTGATGAAATCAATATTTTAAAAGCTTCTTTTCTAGCAATGCATCGCGCTATTGATCAACTAAAACAAAAACCTGAGTTATTACTAATTGATGGGAATCGATTTACACCCTATAAAAAAACACCTCATCAATGTATTGTAAAAGGTGATGCGAAATTTTTGAGTATTGCAGCTGCCAGTATTTTAGCTAAAACCTATCGTGATGATTTCATGAAAGATGCTGCTATTAAATATCCTAAATATCTTTGGGAACAGAATATGGGCTATCCTACAAAGAAACATCGTGATGCTATTAGAATTCATGGTACTACCCCACTTCACCGATTAACGTTTCAATTGTTGCCAAAACAATTATCATTAGATTTGTAGAATGGAATTCATTAGCAAAGACCTTAGCGATTATTGTGAAAATAATACCTCTCCCGAATCGGAAGTATTAGCTCAATTAAATAGAGAAACACATTTAAAAGTGGTTTCTCCACGCATGTTGAGCGGACATTTACAAGGGCGTTTTTTAAGTTTTATTTCTAAATTACAACAGCCTAAATTAATTGTAGAAATCGGCACATATACTGGCTATTCAGCCTTATGCTTAGCAGAAGGATTACATCCAGAAGGCAAATTAATTAGTATTGATGTGAACGAAGAAACATCTTCATTTGCAAAGTCGTTTATTGCCAAAACAGAATATGCAAATAAAATTGAATTGGTATTAGCGGATGCAAAGGAATTTGTCAAAACCATAAATGAACCGATAGATTTAGTTTTTATTGATGCTGACAAAAAAAATTACCTCAACTATTATCATTTAGTAATTGATAAATTAAATAAAGGCGGATTAATAATAGCCGATAATGTTTTATGGAGTGGCAAAATTACAATGCCAGAAAATGATATGGATAGAGAAACTCTGGCACTTCATCAATTTAATCAATTTGTACAGCAAGATACAAGAGTTGAAAATATGTTGTTGCCTATCAGAGATGGCTTGATGATTGTAAGAAAAAAATAAATATATCTGATTATATAAAAAAATAAACATAAAATATTCTTTAAACTTATTTTACATTAGTTCCCTATTAATTCTATTATGAAATTTACATACAAGCTTTTTCTATTACTTCTTCTAAGCATAAATTTATTTTCACAAACCAACGAAGAACTATCTATTTCTTTCGTTAAAAAATTAGAGCGTCAGCAATTTGATAGTTGTTATACCATGTTTGATACAAGTATGGCCAATCAATTTAATGCAGCCATGTTAGAAAAAATGTGGGGAAGTATTCCAAGATACATGGGCGAATATAAAGGCTATACAACAGTTGAATCTACCAAAAAAGATTCGATAGATGTGGTGGCTGTGAGATGTACGTTTGAAAAAACAAAAATGGATTTGCAATTTAGTTTTGCTGACAACAAAAAAATTATCGGGATGTTTTTTGTGCCTCCAAAAAACAAAACAGCGTACGTAACTCCCGAATACGCTCAACAAAATAAATACTACGAAACTAAAATTGCTGTAAAAACTGGCACTATGTCGTTACCAGGTGCCTTATGTGTGCCAAACAATATCAAAAATCCACCAGTTGTTATCTTATTGGCTGGTTCTGGTCCTAACGATAAAGATGAAACCATCGGGCCAAATAAAGCTTTAAAAGATTTAGCAGTTGGCTTAGCTTCAAATGGCATTGCCACTTATAGATATGATAAACGCACTTTGGTTTATGGCAAAGACATGAAAGATGTTGATATAAATACTGAAGTTATTGAAGATGCTATTAATGCTGTCACTATTTTGAAAAAAAATCCACTTTTTAAAGAATCAAAAATATTTATTGCTGGTCATAGTTTAGGCGCTATGTGCGCACCAATGATTGCCAGTAAATCAAAACAGGTAAACGGAATTGTGTTGTTAGCAGGAAATGCTCGTCCGTTGGAGGATGTTGTATTAGAACAATATAATTACATTTTTGGACTAGATAGTATTAACCAAGATGAGAAGAAACAATTAGAAAAAATAACTCAACAAATTAAAATACTTAAAGATTCAAAGGCTTTAAAAACAGCTAAAGCAGAGGATTTACCTTTGAACTTAGACTCTAAATACTGGCAATCGCTAGTTAAATACAACCAAGTACAAGTAGCTAAAAAACTAAAACAACCTATTTTAGTATTACAAGGCGAAAGAGATTACCAAGTAACTATGACTGATTTTAATTTATGGAAACAAAATTTAAGTAATAAGCCTAAAAATGAATTTATATCTTACCCAACATTAAACCATTTGTTTATGAAAGGCGAGGGAAAATCTACACCATCCGAATATGACAAACAAGGAAATGTAGATTTTCAAATTATTTCAGATATTTCAAACTGGATAAAAAGCAAATAAGTTTACCTAGAAGCCTTATTTTGCTGCGTTTTTAAACTTTTTTTAAATTATTTTATATTTCCTGTAACTTTTATGTAACGAGGTGCGTCCTATGTATAAAACCCGCCTACCGGTCGGCAGGTCTGCAGAAAAGATTATTTAATTTAAAAAATATACCATGAAAACAATCATATTAACTTCAGTTCTTTTAATTAGCTCATTAGCAATTAAAGCACAAACAACTCAAACAAGAGAAATAAAACCATTCAAACAAATTGAATTATCTGGTGCAGCGAGCGTTGTTTACACTCAAAGTGACACACTTGCTTTAAAAGTAATAGCAGATGATAAAGAAATTAATAATATACATACCACATTTGAAGGAGAAACTTTAGTTATCAAAGCAAAAGGAAGTTTTAGCCATTCTTATAAAGTATATGTTTGTAGCAACTCACTTTCTAAAATTATTTGCAGCGGCGCTTCTAAATTTAGTACGCAAAACACTTTATTATCAGATAGCTTATCTATTGATGTTTCGGGCGCTGGTAATGTAGTAGCTAATGTAAAAGCAAAAGCTATTGATGTGATGTTAAGCGGAGCTTCTTCAGTTACTTTAGAAGGAAATTCAGAGACCTTGTACAGTACCATAAGTGGTGCTTCTGCCCTAAAAGCCTACAAATTAAGCACTAGCACTGCCAATATTACTGCCTCTGGCGCATCTTCTGCTAAAGTTTTTGCTAATGATAAAATCAATGCTAATGCAACTGGTTCTAGTTCTATTAAATTTAAAGGCGAGCCTAAAGATGTGAGTGCCGAGGCCTCTAGTGCATCTTTAATTGCAAAAGTAGTTGGCGATGATATTTCTAAAAAAGCGGATGATAAAAAAGACACCACCACTATTAATTTTAGAAAAAAACAATATGTCATTATTAATAAAGAAAAAGATTCTGAAACTAAAATAGACAAAACTAAAGATGATGACTTTCATCACTGGGCAGGATTTGGAATTGGAGTTAACGGATGGATGTCGAACGGAAGTATGACGATGCCTAAAACACAAGAGTATATGGCTTTAAATTATGGTAAATCTTTAAACTTTCAATTAAACCCATTTGAAAAAGATTTTCATATCTATAAAAACTACATAAACTTAGTCATTGGATTAGGTTTTGAATGGAATCAATATGAATTTAGTAATAAAACAAAATTAAAAGCTGACTCAAGCTATACATTTGGCACTATTGACTCCACGAACACTTTTAGCTATAAGAAAAATAGATTGAAAAGCACTTTTGTAAACGTTCCTTTACTATTAGAATTTAACACCAATAAAAATCCAGAAAAATCGTTCCATTTAGCATTTGGTGTTATTGGTGGTTTTAAATTAGGATCAAGAACAAGACAAATACTAGAACAAAACGGAGAGGAAATAAAACTCATTAATAAAGATGACTATAACTTGAATCCATTTCGTGTAAATGCTCATGCTAGCATTGGGTACCGTGGAGTATCATTATACGCTGATTATGCATTAACCCCATTGTTTGAAAACGGAAAAGGTCCGGAATTATCACCATTTACTATCGGAGTAAAATTAATTTCATTCTAAAAGACCTGTACGAGCAATTAAACAACATAAACCGTTTATCAAACAACCAAAACCCTTCTGATTGATAGCAGAAGGGTTTTTTTATTGAATTAAATCGATTTTTGGTAAAACTGATACACTTATCAGATAAATGCCAGCACTTATTTATTTGTCATAAAAATTGACAAGCATCCACTTATTTTTACTCAGGTTTTAGTTCAATTTGCAAAAACGAGCGGTTTTTAATTATGACTAACAGGCCCGAGTAAACAAAAAGCCCTTCTGATTGATAGCAGAAGGGCTTTTTTAATTTTCCATTTATAGGTCATTTTTTAGCCACTTATCAAACCAAACCTACCACTTATTAGTTTGTGGTTTTTTATGGTGAGTTTAGGTATTAATTTTATACTAGTTCTTTATATCATAGGTTTTGTTTAGTTTAAACCAATACAAAAAAGCTGCTGTACTTTAAACGGGGATGGGTACAGCAGCTTTTTTTATGTCCAATTTTTTTAAACTAACTTTGCTTCTATCAAATATTCGGCAATTTGAACTGCATTCGTAGCTGCCCCTTTACGCAAATTATCTGATACAATCCACATATTTAGAGTTTTTGGCTGAGTTTCATCTCTTCTGATACGTCCTACAAATACCTCATCCCTATTATGAGCATTCATTGGCATAGGGTAAATTTGATTGGCAATATCATCTTGTAAAATAACACCTTTCGTGTTATTCATTATCTCAAAAATATCCTTTACGTCAAATTCATTCTCAAACTCAATATTTACACTTTCACTATGACCGCCCATTACTGGAATACGAACCGTAGTGGCTGTTAAACGAATAGAATCATCGCTCATGATTTTTTTGGTTTCGTTTACCATTTTCATTTCTTCTTTGGTATAACCATTATCTGTAAACACATCAATTTGAGGGATGACATTTAAATCAATTTTGTATTTATAGGCCATTTCTCCGTCTTTGCCTGCGCGTTCATTCATTAACTGATCAACGGCCTTTACACCAGTACCAGTTACCGACTGATAGGTAGAAACAACTACACGTTTAATTTTATATTTTTTGTGTAACGGATTTAAAGCCACTACCATTTGAATAGTAGAACAGTTTGGGTTAGCGATAATCTTATCTGTTGCTTTTAACTCATGGGCATTAATTTCGGGCACTACTAATTTTTTGGTAGCATCCATGCGCCATGCACTTGAATTATCTATCACTGTAATTCCGGCTTCTGCAAACTTTGGAGCCCATTCTAAAGACGTACTTCCACCAGCTGAAAATAAAGCAATTTGTGGTTTAGCAGCAATTGCATCTGTCATAGAGTACACCTTATACTTCTTGCCCTTAAATGTTATTTCTTTTCCAACCGACCTCTCAGATGCTACTGGAATTAAATCTGTTAAGGGAAAATTTCTTTCCGCTAATACTTCTAACATTTTGGTGCCTACAAGTCCTGTAGCGCCTACAACTGCAATTTTCATTTTTGTATATTATTATAAGGTTAAATCACGAGGCCCAAAGTTGTTAAATTATTCTCTATCAAAAAAATTTCTTATTTTAGTTTTTCATAAATTTTCAAAATGATTCGAATTTACCTTCTTATAATAAGTCTTTTGTTTCCATTTCTTTTTAGTGCTCAAATTAGCGAAAACTTTACAGATGGTGACTTCACAGCCAATCCAACTTGGACTGTTAGTTCTGTAGCTGATTTTTCGGTAAATGCCGGGCAATTAAAATCTGCCAATACAACCTCCAATAGTGCCTTTTATATCAGTACCACCAATACCCTTACATCTAATTGCACTTGGGAATTTTGGGTAAATCTTCAGTTTGCCACTTCAGGCGCTAATTATGTGGATGCTTATTTAATGTCGGATAATTCAAATCTATTAGCATCGGCAATTAATGGATATTTTGTGCGAATAGGTAATACGAGTGATGATATCAGTTTATATAAAAGTACAGCAGGAACTCCAAGCGTTATAATTGATGGCGTAAATTCAAGTGTAGCGAGTAGTTCCAACAATTTAATAAAAATAAAAGTAACTCGAACAAGCGCCAATCTATTTACATTAGAAAGGGATATGACAGGAACTGGCTCAAGTTATGTTTCTGAAGGGTCTGTGACTGACGCTAGTTTTTCAACATCAACTGCTTTTGGATTTGCTGTAAAGCAATCCACTGCCAGTTTTTTTGGGAAACATCTGTTTGATGATATTAATGTAGGAACTATTGTGTTGGATATTACTCCTCCTAGTATTGTAAGTAATACCGTTATTTCAAACACACAATTAGATGTTTTATTTAGTGAGTCGTTGGAAATTACTTCAGCACAAACCTTAAGCAATTACAGTGTAAACAACAGTATCGGAAATCCAAGTTCAGCAACCAGAGATGCCTCTAATTTTTCATTAGTTCATTTATCGTTTACAACACCTTTTACAAATGCTATTGCTAATACTTTAACAGTTACCTCTGTGCAAGACATTGCATTAAATGCCATCACATCAACCACAACTAATTTCACCTACTTGGCTCCTGTAACAGTGGGTTATAAAGATATTGTCATCAATGAACTATTTGCTGATCCATCTCCAGTCATAAATTTAACTAATACTGAGTTTGTAGAATTATATAATCGTAGCAGTAATACATTTAATTTAAATGGCTTGAAACTATCTGATAACTACTCCGCAGCAGGCGCCACTCTGGGTAATTACGTCATGCCTCCTAACAGCTATGTCATCATTTGCCCTATAGCGGATACAGCTCAATTTACAGCTTTAGGTTACACAAATAAATTGGGAGTGAGTTCGTTCCCATCTTTAAATAATACTGGCGATAATGTTTATTTAAAAACAAACGCTGGAGTATTTATTGATAGTGTGAATTACAAAGATACTTGGTATCAAGATGCCGTAAAAAAAGATGGTGGCTACACATTAGAACAAATTAATCCAAATTTAAATGTCAATTGTTCTCAATCAAGTAATTGGACTGCTTCCAATGACGCGGATGGAGGAACGCCAGGATTTGTAAATTCAGTTTACTCTCTTGCACCTGATGTTATTGCCCCAAAAATAAGTTCGGTAACTGTATTAGATTCGATGCATATTTCTATTTGTTTTAATGATGCCATAACAGCCTCCCAATTAACTCTCGTTTCCAACTACTCTATTAACGGTAGTATAGGCTCTCCAACTTTAGCAACCAATACCAACGGTAATAGCTGTGTTATTATAAGTTTAGCAACTAAATTAATTAACGCCACTAATTATACAATTACAATTTCTGGGATTACTGATTGTAGTGGTAATGCCTTATCACCAAATTCTAAAGCATTTTCTTTTTACAAAGCACAACCTTACGATATTGTAATTAATGAATTAATGCCTGACCCTGATCCATCTATTAGTTTACCAAACGAAGAGTATGTAGAATTAAAAAACAGAACCAATTTTAGTATTAATTTAAAAAATTGGAATTTTTCGAACTTAACGAGCTCTAAAAAAATACCTGACATTACTATTGAACCGAATGGTTATCTTGTTCTTGTTGGTTCTGGAGTAGCAAATCCATTTTATAATAATTTTGGCATTGTAACTTATGAAGTTGCCAGCTTTCCTTCGTTACTTAATGACGGTACAACTATTACTTTAAGCGATTCCAATAATGTTGTTATTAGTTCTGTATCCTATTCCTCGAGCTGGTATAACGATGCCAATAAAAGTAGCGGCGGTTGGAGTCTAGAACAAATAGACGCCAATAATCCATGTGGCGGGCAAAATAACTGGCGAGCCAGCACAAATCCTAATGGAGGAACGCCTTCAATAGCAAATTCAGTAGCCGCTTCCAATGCTGATATTTCCTCTCCAAGTGTAGATAGAGTGATTGTGATTGATACTGATACCATTGCCATCTTATTTACGGAGTCTTTAAACTTAGCGGCCATCTCAAATCCAAACAACTACACGTTTGATAATGGATTAACATCGCCAACTTATGTGAGTGCTGTAGCTCCCGATTATAAAAAAGTAATTTTAAAATTATCTTCTCCTATTCAGTTAGGCACAATTTACAATGTAACTGTCCTTAATGGTATAACGGATTGCGTTGGAAACGCATTAATAAATGGCACGGCTCCTTTTGCATTACCTGAAGCGCCAGCTCCTAATGATGTGGTGATTAATGAAGTTTTATTTAATGAACCCACTGGCGGTGTGGATTTTGTTGAGCTCTATAACAGAAGCAAAAAAACAATTAATCTAAAAGATTTGCGAATAGGCTCAATGGATACTTTAACAGGTACTTTAAAAGATACTGAAGTCATTACAGAAGATGGATATTTATTGTTTCCTGAAAGCTATTTAGTATTAAGTGAAAATGGCAACACTGTAAAACAAAAATATCAAACCATAAACCCAAAAGGGTTTTATGATATTGATGATTTACCAAGCATGAATAATGATGCAGATGTTGTAACACTTAGCGACAAAAACATGGTTGTGATTGATAATTTAAAATACACCGAAAAAATGCACTTTCCTTTATTAGTTGATGTGGATGGTGTGTCGTTAGAGCGTATTGATTTTAACAGAACAACTGATGACCGAACAAACTGGAACAGTGCTTCGGAAGGCGTGGGCTTTGCAACGCCAGCTTATCGCAATTCTCAGTACCTACAGGCAGATGGCGGAAGTGGTGTTTCAATTCCAAATCCATTATTTTCTCCTGATAACGACGGCTATAATGACGTGTTAAATATTAGCTACAAATTAAATGAAACTGGTATTGCCGCTAATATTTTTATTTATGATAGTAAAGGTCGACAAATAAGACATTTAATTAAAAACGAGCAATTATCAATGGACGGAGTTATTAGCTGGAACGGTATTAACGATAATAACGAAAAAGCAGCCATAGGAATTTATGTGGTGTATGTTGAGCTATTTAATTTATCAGGAAAAATAAATAAATACAAATTAAGTTGCACATTAGCTGGTAAGTTGTAAATGCTAAACGATTTTCTTGCTTTAATCTATCCTCGTAATTGTGTAGCTTGTGGTAACTCATTATTTAAACACGAAGAACAGGTTTGTAATTATTGCTATTCACATTTACCAAAAAGTAATTTTCATAAGCAACAAAAAAATCCTGTAGATGCTTTATTTTATGGAAGAACTCCTTTACTATTAGCTAGTAGCTTCTATGTATTTCAAAAAAAAGGAAGCATTCAAAAAATACTGCATGCCATTAAGTACACGCATAATAAGGATTTGGCCGTACTAGTAGGAAAATGGTATGCCGAAGATTTAAAAACAAATGACACTGTTAGCAAAGCTGATTTTATTATTCCTGTTCCTTTACACAGTAAAAAGTTTAAAATCAGAGGCTATAACCAAAGTGAAGAATTTGCCAGAGGTTTATCAGAAGGGTTAAAAATACCTTTAAACACCAATGTTTTACAACGTAAAGAATTTACCCAAACTCAAACTAAAAAAAGTAAATACGAACGCTGGGAAAACGTAGAAGATGTATTTGAATTAATTGTTCCCGAAACTTTTATAAATAAGCATATTGTGTTGGTAGATGATGTGATTACAACAGGCGCCACTATCGAAGCTTGTTGTCAACTATTACAACACATAGAAGGAATACAAATTATTGTATTAAGTATTGCTTACGCTGATAAGTAAGTATTTATTTTGTCACTTCGAGCGACGTTGAGAAGAGCAAAAATTCTATCCAATGAGATTCTGAATCAAGTTCAAAATGACCTACACTCTTTGCGGTTAAAATTTACATCGCTTCGCTCACTACCTCTTTCACCGCATCTGGCAATAAACGTTTTAACAACGCCTCAATACCTGCTTTTAAAGTTAAGGTGCTACTTGGACAACCACTACAAGCTCCGCGCATTTGAACCGTTACCACGCCATCTTTTAATTCTTTAAAAGTAATCATGCCTCCATCCGACTCCACTGCGGGACGAATATACTGATCTAACACTTCAATAATTTTTGCTTCCACTTCATCCTTAGCGGCAACGTGTTGCGTACTAATTGTGATTTTTTCAGTAAACGTATTATCAACCGCAACGTCTTGTTTTGGTAAAGCTGTTACAATTAGGTTGCCTGCATTTAAATACTCTGTTAAAAATGAACGAAGTTCTAAATTAATCTCATCCCACTCAACAGCATCTGTTTTAGTGATGGTAATAAAATTAGCTGCAATAAATACTGTTTTTACAAACGGAAATTGAAATAATTGTTTAGCAATTGGCGCCGTTAAGGTTTCTGAAGCGTTTTTATATTCTGCGCTAGCACCTTTCTCGTTAATCAATACTTTATTGGCAACAAACTTCATAGAAGCTGGATTTGGTGTGCCTTCGATATATATAATGTAAGGAATAGTAGTTTCCATGAATTTAATTTTTGACAAAGATATAACTTAAAATCTTGATTTTTTAAATAAAATAATCTGTTTAATCCGCTAAATCCGTGTTCCAATTAACCAGTATAAATATTAAAAAAGAAGTGTAAATTTATCAAATGCCAAAATCTAAATTTATATTCACAACCCTCATGCTGCTGCTAGTTTTAGCAGTGCTTGCTATGTGTGATTTATGTTTTGGTAGTACTACTTTGTTTTCTATCGAGACATCCAATCCTATGTTCTCGTCTATTTTATACGATATCAGATTACCAAAAACTCTCACCTCTATTATTGCAGGTTCGGGTTTAGCCTTGTGTGGTTTATTAATGCAAAGCTTATTTCGAAATCCTTTAGCTGGGCCTTATGTATTGGGCGTGAGCAGTGGCTCTAGTTTATTTGTAGCTATTGCCACCATGATGATTTCATCTATTCATGTTTCTGGATTTTTTATTATGGGAAAAAGTATTGTGACGTTATTCTCCATCATGGGTGCTTTTTTTGTGACATTGATTATTTTATTAGTTTCTCGCAAAAACAAAAGTAACGTTACCGTTTTGCTAGTAGGCTTAATGCTCGGACAAATATTAAGCGCCTTACAAGGATTAATTGAATACATGAGTAATGCCGATAATTTAAAAACTTTTGTGATGTGGGGCATGGGAAGTGTGGGAAGCACCACCTTACAAGATTTGTATTTTGTGATTCCTATTTATGCAACTACCATTATAGCAAGTTTCTTTTTTATTAAACCACTCAATGCTATTTTATTAAACGAGCAATACGCACAAAATTTAGGAGTTAACGTCAATGCTTTGCGATTGTCTGTAATTATTATCTCGGCAGTGTTAGTAGGCGTTATTACTGCCTTTTGCGGACCAATTGCCTTTGTAGGAATTTCGGTGCCTATTGCATCACGTTTGTTTTTTAAAACCTCTCATCATTTACATCAAATGACATTTTGTTTATTATTGGGTGCTTGTGTAGTTTTAACAGCCGACGTGATTTGTCAAGTACTAAGCAGCCAGTTTATGTTACCAATTAACACCGTTACAACATTAATAGGTTCGCCAGTCGTGATTTATTTATTATTCAAATCTAAATTAAGTATAGGATGATAGATATTAAACATTTAGAAATAGGCTACCAAAACAAAGGCAAACAAAACTCTGTGTTTAAAGACATTAATCTGACTTTAAATGCAGGGGATTTAGTTGGTTTAATGGGAGATAACGGCGTTGGTAAATCTACATTCCTAAAAACAATTACAGGAAATTTAGTCCCATTATCTGGCGAAATTAAAATCAATTCGAAAAGCATTACACAATACTCTGCTCAACAATTAGCACAATTATTATCTATTGTAGTTACCGAAAAAATTGGCGGTTTTAATTTAACGGTTTGGGATGTAGTGGCAACAGGCCGAACACCTTACATTAATATTTTTGGAAAACTAACACCCGAAGATGAAGCAATTGTTACAAAAGCTTTAGAACAATTAAACCTATTGCTTTTAAAAGATAAACTAATTGATGAACTCAGCGATGGGCAACGCCAAAAGGTAATGATTGCAAAATCTTTAGCGCAACAAACACCTATTATTGTGTTAGACGAGCCAACTGCTTTTTTAGATCATACCTCCAAACATCATTTATTTGCAACCCTAAAACAATTGTGTGCTGAGCAAGGTAAACTCATCATTGTTTCTTCGCATGATTTAGAATTGATGAAAACATACATTAACCGCTCCGTGACGATGGCGGAGGGAAATAAGATGGAGGTAGAGTAAAGAACCTATTAAATGTGATAAAAACTTAAATTCATTATCTTTACTTTATAATGCCAAATTTATATATAATAGCAGGTTGCAATGGTGCAGGAAAAACAACGGCATCTTTTACTGTGCTACCCGAAATGCTTAATTGTAAGGAATTTGTCAACGCCGATGAAATTGCTAAAGGACTCTCGCCTTTTCAACCAGATCAAGCAGCATTTGAGTCAGGAAGAATAATGCTTAACCGTATCAATGATTTAATAACTGATGGGAAAGATTTTGCATTTGAAACAACTCTATCTACAAGGTCCTATGTATCGTTAATAAAAAAAACAAAACAGTATGGGTATAAAATAACTTTATTGTTTTTTTGGTTAGATTCTCCTTCCACTGCGAAAGAAAGGGTAAAATATAGGGTGATACACGGTGGACATAATATTCCAGAGGACGTAATTGAAAGGCGCTACAAAAGAGGTATACAAAATCTAACAGATTTATATATTCCTGTTGTGGATTATTGGATTATATTTGATAATACCAAAGAACCAATATTGGTAGCAGAAGGCATTAATGCTATTGATTTTAACATAAATAATCCCGATATTTGGGAAAAGATTACAAATGGGTTCTAATCATCAATATTCAGAATTAAGAGATAAGCTTATTGCTGGCACTAAATTAGCCTTTGATCGTTTAGTTGAAAAAGCAAAAACAACGGATGATTATTTAATCTTCTCTGAAAATGGAAAGATTATTAAAGTGAAAGCTCGTTCCATAAAATAAGGTAGGTAGAGGTATCTGAGCTCGACAAACACCTATTATTGTTCTCGACAAACCAACGGCCTTTTTAGACCATACCTCCAAACACCATTTATTTGCAACCCTAAAACAATTGTGTGCTGAGCAAGGTAAACTCATTATTGTTTCTTCGCACGATTTAGAGTTAATGAAAACATACATTAATCGCTCCGTGACGATGGCGGAGGGCAATAAGATGGAGGTTTTGTAAAAATAACAAGAGTTGTCTTTACACAAGAACTAATCATGTATTATTTTCATGTAAATTGATTCTTGGTTTTTGTCTATAATCCGAAGAAAATATATCCCAGAGCTCATTTCTTTCGTTGATATCTCAATTTGATGCCCTTTAAAATCTTCTTCTTTAAGCACCTTGCCAAATTCATCAAATATTTGCACGACGCCTTCATTGTCATCCCCTTCCCTTGTAACTTTTAATAAAGTAGAAAATGGATTTGGTGAAACAATAATTTTATTATGATTAACATCTAACACGTTAGTAACTGTTGGATTAATACAAAGATTAGAATCAATTAAGGGCATGATTTCATTTGTAAATAATTTTGGCATTACTGTAAGTGTGTTTTGATAAATTGAAAAGCCATGTCCTTCATGATATATAATTGATGTATCATTAAATACGAGATTAGGAACAAAGCAACTTTGAAGATTATGTGGATTTTGCCTTATGAGTAGTGTTTTTGAATAAGAAATTGAATTATTAATTATTGACCCTGCAGCAATGCAAGTTGAATCGTTCATCAAAACAACATCCCTTAACTCTTCATACAATGTGCCTCCATATTTTGTAGCGGACTTAAAAAAACCCAAAGAATCGGTAACACATAATACTGCATCTAAAACTCCTCCATTAACAACTGCAGCTGAACCGGCCAAAAGCAAATCCTTGTTTGACAATTCGATAATTTTAACCGTGGAAAATTTATTGTAGGTTCCTAAAACGTTTGACCAAATTATTGATCCAGTAGAATCAATTTTGATAATAAACGCTCCTCTCTTTCCAGATGGAAAATTGGTGAACCCAGTTAAATTATAGGTTCCGTTGGAAGTCTTTACCATTCCTGAAAAATAATCCTGAAAAGATGTTCCGTAAGTTCTAGTCCAAATTGTATCACCAGCAAAATCTAATTTTGTAACAAAAACATCTCCGCCACCAGCGCCTATTGAAGTGGCTCCTCCTAACATTAATTTATTATCATTCGTTTCTAAAATTTCACTTATTATTTCTGAACCATAACCTGGAGCACCCATCTTTTTAGTCCAAATAGTATCCCCAAAATGATTAGTTCTGATAATAATTTGATCGGTTCCTAGAATTCCATCAATTGTTCCTCCAAAAACAAAATCTCCATTTTGACATTCAATACTTGAATGTAATTCCGAATGTTTGGTAGTAATAAATTTTTTGGCCCAAATTTGGTTTGCATTAGAATCGAGTCTTATAATTTCCGGATAAGGAAGTGAAGCGTCTGCGCGCACAGTTAATAAGAACCCACCATCTGAAACACTTAAAATATCATAGGCTTCATCCCAATATAATGGATCGTTGATTTTTTTAGCCAATAAAATGTTTCCATATGTCAGCTTTAATAAGCATGCAATCCCAGTCACCTGCAGCGCTATCATTAGTAGTTCCAGTTAAGGCTATAGAAGTTGAGTTAATTTTACACATACTATAAATAGGATGTGTATATGAATCAAATGACTTTACAAATTGGCCTTGAGAATATGCGCCGCTGACTAATAAAAAAAGAATTATTGTTTTTATACATTTTTTCATTTTGGAACGTTATTCTGTTTGGAGTTTTCACAAATGATAACCATTACATAAATTTAATATTTTTTTCCAATTTTGAATAAATTATCCCATTTCGTCTTGGAATCAATTTCGAAACAAGGGATCTCTCAATACTAAAAATAAAAAAGTCCCAACCGAAACCGATTGGGACTTTTTAATACAATAAAAGAAAATCTTATTTCTTAACTCTCTCTACATAAGTAGCATTACGTGTATCTACTTTTACTAAATCGCCTTCGTTACAAAATAAAGGAACGCTTACTGTTGCTCCTGAATCTAAAGTAGCTGGCTTTAAAGTGTTAGTGGCAGTATCACCTTTAATTCCAGGCTCTGCATAAGTAATTTCGCAAACCACAAATGTTGGTGCTTCTGCTAAAATAACTGTATCGCCTTCAAAAGAAATTTTCACTTCCATTTCTTCTTTTAAGAATTGGAAACTGTCTCCAAATAATTTTACAGGAACATACACTTGTTCAAATGTTTCTTTATCCATACACACAGCAAATTCACCTTCTTGGTAAATGTATTGCATTTGTTTAAAGTCAACACGAACTACATCAACACCTTCGCCACTTCTAAAACGGTTTTCGGTTTGTTTACCGTTTAATAAGTTACGCATTTTAGCTTGGTAAAACGCACGTAAGTTACCTGGTGTGCGGTGTTGCCATTCTGTAATCACTACTAATTCATTATTAAATCTAATAATCGATCCTACGTTAATATCGCCTGTATCTGCCATTTGTTCTAAATTTTATGATGTTATAATTTTCTAGTTTTCTAATTCATGAACTACTCCCATGTTGCTGAATTTTTCAATACGAGCATTGATGCGTTCTTCTGGTGTTTGTTTTTTTAATGTTGCTAAATGTTTTAAAATTTCTGCTTTTACCGTTGCAAACATGGCTTGTTGGTCGTTATGAGCGCCACCTAATGGTTCTTTAATAATACCATCAATTAATCCGTTAGCACTCATATCATCTGCTGTTAATTTTAAAGCTTCGGCAGCCGTTTCTTTAAAACTCCAGCTACGCCATAAAATTGATGAGCAAGATTCAGGAGAAATAACAGAGTACCAAGTATTTTCTAACATTAATACTTTATCGCCAATTCCAATTCCTAACGCTCCACCACTTGCGCCTTCGCCAATGATGATGCAAATTACTGGAACTTTTAATTGAGCCATTTCTAATAAGTTACGAGCAATGGCTTCGCCTTGTCCGCGTTCTTCAGCTTCTAATCCTGGGTAAGCGCCCGGAGTATCAATAAACGTAACGATAGGTTTATTAAATTTCTCGGCCATTTTCATTAAGCGTAATGCTTTACGGTAGCCTTCAGGATTTGCCATACCAAAACGACGTATTTGACGCATCTTGGTATTAATTCCTTTTTGCTGTCCAATAAACATCACTGTTTGTCCATCAATATCACCAAAACCTCCAACCATGGCTTTATCATCTCCAACCGTTCTATCTCCATGTAATTCAATAAATGAACTATTAGAAACGTGGTCGATATATGCTAAAGTATAAGGTCTTTCGGGGTGACGGCTCACTTGAACGCGTTGCCATGCAGTTAGATTAGAAAAAATTTCTTCGCGTTTAGAATGTATTTTTGCTTCCAGCTCTTGAATGCCTTTGCTCATATCCACCTTGCTTTTTTCAGCAACGCTCTTCAATTTTTCTAATTCTTCTTCTAACTCCTGAATTGGCTTTTCAAAATCAAGATAAATCATAGTATAGTGGTAATTAGTTAGGGGGCAAAGATACTAAAAATTTGAAAAAACGCCACTTTGCAACTAATTGATTATCAGAGCTAAACATTTTAAATTAGGTTGAATTGCGTGAGGGATAGAAGCGAAAAGCCCGCAGCAACGAGGCACGAGTTGCGAGGACTTGAAGCGATAGCCCGACCCGTAAGGGACACGCCCAAACCAATAATCATATAAAAATGAAAATAAAATGTATAGTTTTACGACATGATTTGTTTCCCTAACGCTAAAATAAACCTTGGATTAAATATTACTGAAAAACGTTCGGATGGTTTTCATAATATTGAAACTATATTTTATCCCATTGGTTGGAATGATGCTTTGGAAGTTATTGTTCAAAATCCTACTTCGGTTCTCGACTCCGCTCGAACTGACAATAAATTGAAACAAGAATTTAATTTACATTTAAGTGGATTAGCGATTACTGGAAATATTGAAGACAACTTATTATATAAAGCCTATCAAATAATCAAGCAAACAAAAGCGTTACCTCATGTTGATGTGTACTTACACAAAACATTACCAATGGGTGCAGGTTTAGGAGGCGGAAGTGCAGATGCAGCATTTTTTATTAATTTATTAAACGAACAATTTCAATTAAATTTTACTGAAATTGAACGTATTGATATTGCTCGACAATTAGGAAGCGATTGCGCTTTTTTTATTAAAAACACGCCTGTGTATGCCACTCAAAAAGGAGATGTGTTTACTGATATTAAATTAAATTTAAGTGATTTATATATTGCTATCATCTATCCAAATGTTCATAGCAATACCAAAGAAGCTTATAGTTTAGTAAAACCGCAACTGCCAAGTAAATCTTTATTGGATGTGATTCAGCAACCTATTGCTACTTGGAAAACAGATTTAGTAAATGATTTTGAAAAATCTATTTTTAGTTTGTACCCAATTGTTGAAAAAACAAAACAGTATTTATATGAATTAGGTGCTGTGTATGCTTGCATGAGCGGCAGTGGCAGCGCGGTATTTGGTTTATTTGAAAAAGAACCAGATATAAAACACTTAACTCAATTTCCGCATTGGATTGGGAAGATGAAGTAGTTGTCATTGGAACGCGGATAACACTGATTAAACTGATTTACACAGATAGTTTTTCGAGTCTCTAATCGTTTTATTGAAAAAATCAGTGAAAATCTGTCAAATCTGTTTCCTCTGTGTTTCTATTATTTAGAAAAAAAGCCCCAACATGTGTTGGGACTTTTAATACTAAATTAATTTGAAAAATTAATTCTTAACTACCTTGGTTGTTTTAATCACATCTCCAGATTTATTTTTAATCGATACAGTATAAATACCGTTAGCATATTTCGAAATATCAAATTCTGTATGTGTATCAAAAGCTTGAGTTAGCATTAACTTTCCAGTAATATCAAAAATCTCAACAGATGCTTTGTCATTATTATTCATATAAATATTTAAAGCATCCGACGTTGGATTAGGTCCTACAAAAATCATAACTTCATTCGCCTCTAATTCTGAAGCACTTAAGTTAATATCTTTTGTATTTGTTCCTACTTTATTTAAAATCCAATTGTTTGGATCAACACCAATACTAGTCACTGTTCCAGTTAAAGCTAAAGTATAATTTTCCACGGTTTGTCCATGATACAATCTCACAATAGTATCTGGTTTAGCGGTTCGAGAAATTCGGTAATCAACATCAGTCATAAACAAAGGAACAGAACTAGGAAAAGATTGTGTTTGTGTTGATTTTAAATAAAATACATTGTTTGATTGATTCCATGATACGCTAAAGGTCGGGTAACCTTGTCCGTAATACCATTGATTAAAAAACTGTGTTAAATTTATACTTGTATATGTTTCCATAAAGTTTTTAAAATCAATCACGCTGGCTGTACTTCCTCCATAAGTATTTTGAAAAGATCTTAAAGCAGGAAAAAATATGGAGTCATTATTTACAACATATCTCAATGAATGAACTACTGCACTTCCTTTGTCGTAAGTTAATCTAGAACTAAAAATCCTAGGAGTATTCATTGTATCCGCATTAGTAAAGTAACAACTACCTCCAATTTGCGACATAACACTATTATGTACGTCTGTCATTTTTGCTGCTGGCGTGGTTCCTGAAATAGATTGTAAATATTGAATAGACAAATACTCCGTGTAAGATGCAAATCCCTCATTGATAAAAATATCTTTCCACGCTGCACATGTTACGTTATTACCCCACCATTGGTGTCCTAATTCGTGAGCATTCAACTCAAATTCAAAAAAACCTTGACTTGTCATCGTTTGATGTTCCATACCACCACTAAAAGGCGCCATACAATTTCCATATTTTTCATTAAGAAATGGATACATCCCAAACAAATCACAAAATAAATTCATGTTGGTAGGCAATTTATTTAACGCTGTAATTTGATTGGTCCAATTTGTATTAGTCGCTCCCCAAGCATTATTATAAATATAGTTTTGAATTAAAATAGAATCATTAACTAAATATTGCGGCTTAGCATATTGCTTATATTCAACATATTCAGCAGTTGCAACTGAAATCAAATAATACACAATTGGGTTTTTTGATTTCCACTCGTAACGAGTTTTTCCGCCACCTACATTTACTGTATTGGTTAAAATACCATTAGAACCAGTTTTGTTAGAACTACTAGTAGTAGCATATACCCATGATGAATCTATTTTATCTCTTAGATCTTGCTTACAAGGAAACCACTCATATGCTACAAAGCTTTCGCTCAAACTCCAGGTTACTTGATTTCCCCAAGCGCCTGAAGTTCCGGCATTATAACCATTCCCAATAGCAGCAGATGCACCACTTGGACATGTTCCTCTATAATAAACTATAGCTTCAAACACCTGATTTTGCGGAATGGAAGTTCCAGCTGTAGCTAACACTAAACTATCACGTCGAACAAAATTTCTTTTGGCGCCTTGCACATAAACTGAATCAATTGTATGATTTTGATGCAGAACAAAAGCAAACGAATCTAAACTTGCAGTTACTACTTTTGCCAAGCTTTTTACATTGCCACTTACATACAAACTATTTCTTTCAACATTTATATTTAGGTGGTAAAATTTTAAATCATACATGTTTTCTTTAGGCACAGCAGTTGACTGAGCTGTTTTTGCTACACTCGAATTTGTAGCCATTTGCTTATTAAAACGTTGTGATTTGTGGTCGGAGCAATAATGTTGCCCTTGCGAAAAAGAATTAAGCATCGAAAATAATGCAAAAGAAAAAGTAACTATTTTTTTCATGTTGTTAGTGTTTTTAAGTTCGTCAATGCTTTGTTATACACATTGAGTATCTAAGCTAAACTATAAATTTGTTAAACACAATATCTTTAGTCGAAAACTATATGAACGGTAATTTTTATATTTAATTTTGTTTAATCTTTGTTTAATTATGAAATTTTTCTGGATTTTTACTTTCAATATTTTTTTTAGTTTGTTATTTAAAAACATGCTTAACGCACAAACCGACACCTTGCATTTACATCAAGTGTATCCATCGTTTACGAACGAAGGAAAAGCTGAGTGGACCGCCTTTGAAAACAATTGGAAATATTTTGACTATACGGAAATCAAAAAAGCATGGAAGGTTAAAACCCTGAATTGCAAAAACTGCGAAAGTTTATATGCAGATATGTATATTGAAATAAACAACGATGGTAAAATTTCGATCATCAAATTTTTAAAAGGCAAAAAGTGCAGTATTCCTTGTAATGAAGAACTGTTTATGAATCAGTTTGAAAATTCACTAAAAAAGCAACAATTTAAATCCTTAAAAAACAAGCAATTCATTGCACGATTTGGTCATATTTTAAAGTGCTAGTTTGCCGAAAGCTGTTAACTTTGCAATTCAATTATGGTAACATATAATCCAAAAGACTGGTTTAGGCTAATTATACAGTTTCACAAAAGTGATACGTTTAGAAGATTATTTTGGTCATTAATATCTATTGGGATTTATGCTGCTGTAATAGTATACTCTGAGGCACATTTTTTTCATTTACAAACGAAGAATCCAACAGTGATGCATTCCATATTAGGTTTTGTATTATCTATGTTGTTAGTGTTTAGAACAAACTCGGCATACGACCGTTGGTGGGAAGGTCGAAAATTATGGGGAAGTGTTGTCAATAATTCTAGAAATTTGGCTTTAAAACTATCTGTGATGTTAGTTCACGAAAAAGATAAACAAGAAATAAAACATTTAATTACAAATTATGTTTTTGCTTTTAAAAATCATTTAAGAGGGAAATATATTCAAGAAGAGTTCACGCCAACTGATAATATGAATATAGCTCAATTTGCAGACGCCAATCATAAACCAAATCTTATTGCAAAATCATTATACGCTAAAATTAATAGCTTGTACATAAATAAAGATATAACTGGAGATCAATTGATTGTTTTAAATGAAGAGTTAAAATCTTTTACAGATAATGTGGGTGCTTGCGAAAGAATAAAAAATTCACCAATCCCCTACTCTTACAATATATTTTTAAAGAAAATGATCTTTCTTTATGTGATTTCTTTGCCAATATTTTTTGGTAGTGAATTTGGCTATACTACTATTCCTATTGCTATTATTGTATTATATGTGTTTGCTAGTATTGAACTCATTGCTGAAGAAATTGAAGATCCATTCGGAGAAGATGATAACGATTTGCCTTTAGAGGATATTTGCAATAGAATAAAAACAAACTTAAACGAAATTTTAAACTAATTATGTATCAAAACGACATTATATTAAGAGCAGCAAAAGGAGAAAAAGTAGAACGTGTGCCAATTTGGTTAATGCGTCAAGCAGGTCGTATTTTACCTGAATATAAGGCAACACGTGCTCGTGCTAAAAACTTTATTGAATTCGTCAAAAATCCTGAGTTAGCAGCTGAAGTTACTATACAACCAGTTGATATTTTAGGAGTTGATGCTGCTATTATCTTTTCGGATATTTTAGTAATTCCAGAAGCAATGGGATTACCTTATCAAATGATTGAGGCTAAGGGGCCCAATTTTGAAAAAACAATTAAGTCACAAAAAGATATTGATGATTTGCGTATTGCAGATGCTGGTGATTTAGATTACGTCATACAAGCTATTAAATTGGCAAAAAAAGATTTAAATAACCGTGTGCCTTTAATTGGTTTTGCCGGCGCACCATGGACTTTGATGGCTTACATGGTAGAAGGCAGTGGGAGTAAAACATTTAGCCAAGCAAAAAAATTCTTTTATCAAGAGCCAGCATTAGCACATCAGTTATTAGAAAAAATTACACAAAGTACAATCGCGTATTTAAAAGCGCAAGTTGCTGCTGGTGCGGATATGATTCAGATTTTTGATAGCTGGGCAGGAGTTTTAGGACATGAACAATATTTAGAATTTTCTTTAAAATACATTTCAAAAATTTGTGATGCAATTGAGCCTTTAGTTCCAGTAACTGTATTTGCTAAAGATGCGCACTTTGCTTTAGCAGACATGGCAAAATTAAATTGTAATACCATTGGTTTAGATTGGACAATCAATCCTCAAGATGCACGTATTATTATTGGTCACGAAAAAACTTTACAGGGTAATGCTGACCCATGTATGTTGTATGCTGATGAAAAAAGCATTGAAGCAACAGCTCGTAAAATGGTAAATGCATTTGGCAAACAACGTTACATTGCCAACTTAGGTCATGGCTTGTATCCAGATTTAGATAAGAATAAAGTGAAATTTTTTATTGATTGTGTAAAAGGATTATAAAACAAGGAAGGCTTACAATATTTGTAAGCCTTCCTTGTTTTTACATCTTCTCCAATTGATGATTCGTTAATTTGCAATTCACCCATTCTCCATCTAAAGTGGCATCATACTTTTTATAAAACTCAATAGCTGGGGTATTCCAATCTAGCACTTGCCATTCCATTCGACGAACTTTTTGTTCTTTACTAACTTGTACTACTTTGTCAAACAATAATTTACCAAGTCCTTTTCCACGTTGCGATTCAGTTACAATGATATCTTCTAAAAACAAACATTTTCCTTTCCAAGTGCTATATTTATAATAGTATAAAGCCAAACCAACAATCACATCGTTTTCAAGCGCTACAAAAAAATCAAATTGTTTAGCAGAACCAAAACCCTGTTCTGTCATTTCTTCAATGGTTACTTCCACTTCATCTGGTGCTTTTTCGAAAGCTGCTAATTCTTTTACTAAATTCAATGCAAATGGAATGTCTGCTTTAGTTCCTGTTCTAATAACTATGCTCATACTATTTAGAATACTGTTGTTTTAAAATCACTTTTTGTAAAATGCGTTTTACAATTAATTCAGCTAAAATTTGTTGGAAGTTTTTTTCAAGATGGCTTGTTGCTTCCTTTTTAATCTGATGTTCAGTCACATCAATTCTGTACAATAAATTTTGAAGAGAAGCAGAATCTTTTTTCTCAATAATCATCACTGATTTTAATACTTCTTGAAATACATGCTCCAAATTATTTGAATTTAATTGAGGCGCTTCATGAGCAAAACCACATAATTCAAAATCGCGATGTAATTGAGTTTTAAACTTCTCAAATAAATCAGGTTTTTGTAAATCTTGTAAGCGCTCTATTTCCATTCTTTTAAACGTAAACGGTCCACTGGTACTTTATTTACAATATGCGATTGCACAATTTCAGTAATATCTTCTTTTTTTACACCAACGTAAAAAACACCTTCTGGATAAATGGCTATGGTAGGTCCAAAATCGCAAATCCCCAAACACCCGCTTTTATTGGCACGAGTTTTTAATCCAACGTTTAAATCTTTCAATTGTTTTTTGAATTCAGCAACTAATTCTAATCCGTGAGCTTCTCCGCAACTTAATTTCTCAGAACCTGTGCGTTGGTTGGTGCAAACAAAAATATGTATATCAAATATTGAAGTCATAATTGTATTAACTTTAAACAAAGTTACAGCTAAATTGTAATTTATACATCATGGCAATTATATTAATATCAGGTGGAACAGGTTTAGTTGGTAAAGCGTTAACTAAACGTTTAATCACAGAAGGGCACGAAGTTAGAATTTTGTCGAGAAATCCTCAATCATCTTCTCAACTAAAATCATTTTATTGGAATGTAGAAAAAAATGAAATTGATGAAAAAGCCTTTGAGGGAGTAGAACACATTGTACATTTAGCTGGAAGTGGCATTGCTTATAAACGCTGGACAAACGCTCGAAAACAAGATATCATTGATTCGAGAGTAAATAGCATGAAACTAATAACTGAGGTTATAAAAAAGAAAAACATACAATTAAAATCCTTTGTGGGAGCAAGTGCTATTGGTATTTATGGGATGATAACATCAGATAAAATATTTTCAGAAACCGATAAAGGCCAAAATGATTTTTTAACACAATCATGCACACAATGGGAAAATTCCTATCAACAAATTCAAACACTTTCTGCTAAAAATTGCATCATACGAATTGGAGTTGTGTTGAGTAAAGATGGCGGTGCTTTAAAAAGATTATTACCTCTATTTCAATTAGGTTTAGGTTCGGCTGTTGGTTCTGGAAAACAATATATGCCGTGGATTCACATAGACGATTTGGTATCTGTTTTTTACAAAGCACTTTTTAATGGAAATTATAGTGGTATTTATAATGCCGTTTCTTCCGAAGAAACAACAAGTAATACTTTTTCAAAACAGTTAGCAAAATCTCTTTCAAAACCATTTTTCTTACCTCATGTTCCAGCTTTTGCATTAAAATTAGTGTTTGGCGAGATGGCCAACGTACTTTTGGAAGGCTCAAGAGTAAGTAATAAAAAACTTGTTGATACAGGCTTTCAATTCAAATATCAAACTCTTTCGGAGGCATTGAAAGAAATCGTTTCTAAAAAATAATTCTTGATTTTATTGTGATTTCAGACAATATTTTAGCGAAAAAAGTGTTATATTAGCCTTGTCTTTTTAAAGAAATATTATGTGTGGAATTGTAGGATATATTGGAAAGCGCGATGCGTTTCCTATTTTAATTAAAGGTTTACAACGTTTAGAATATCGTGGTTACGATAGTGCTGGTGTAGCAATGATTTCGCCAGAAGGTAACCTGAATGTATATAAGAAAAAAGGTAAAGTATCTGACTTATTGGAGTCCTGCAAAGACAAAGATAAATCTGGGAATATTGGTATTGGACACACACGTTGGGCCACACATGGCGAACCAAATGACGTGAACTCACATCCTCATTATTCTCAAACCAAGGATTTAGTGATTATCCATAACGGAATTATTGAAAATTACGCTTCCATCAAAGAGGGTTTACAAAAACGTGGTCATACTTTCTTATCTGAAACAGATACAGAAGTATTAATTCATTTAATTGAAGACATTCGTCAGCATGAACCTGCCATGAAATTAGGGCATGCTGTTATGGCTGCTTTAAAACAAGTAAATGGTGCTTATGCTATTGTAATTTTGGATAAAAATGATCCTGATACATTAATCGCCGCTAAAAAAGGCAGTCCAATGGTAATTGGTGTTGGTAAAGATGAATACTTTATTGCCTCTGATGCTTCGCCAATTGTTGAGTATACAAAAAACGTCGTATATATCGATGATGAACATGTAGCTATTATTCGTAGAGATGATGAATTAAAAATCAGAACTATTCGCGATAAAGAAATTACTCCTTATGTTCAAGAATTAGAAATGGAATTAGAAGCAATTGAAAAAGGCGGCTACGACCATTTTATGTTGAAAGAAATTTACGAGCAACCTCGTTCTATTTTTGATAGTATGCGTGGGCGTTTAAACTCTGAGACTGGTCATTTAAAAATGGGCGGTATTGAAGAACATGAAGGTAAATTTAAAAATGCGAAACGTATTTTAGTGATTGCTTGTGGTACTTCATGGCACGCTGGTATGGTAGCAGAATATTTATTTGAAGAATATGCTCGTATCCCAGTTGAAGTAGAATACGCCTCTGAATTTAGATACCGTAACCCAATTATTTACCCAGATGATATTGTGATTGCTATTTCGCAAAGTGGAGAAACAGCAGATACTTTAGCAGCTATTGAATTAGCAAAAGCAAAAGGCGCTACTATTTTTGGAGTGTGTAATGTGGTTGGTTCTTCTATTGCCCGTGCTACTCATGCAGGTTCATATACACATGCGGGACCAGAAATTGGCGTAGCATCAACCAAAGCATTTACCGCGCAAGTAACAGTATTAACCTTAATGGCATTACATGTTGCTAAAGTAAAAGGGGCAATTGCAGAAAGTAGATATCGCCAATTGTTGTATGAAATGGAATCTATTCCTGCAAAAGTGGAAGAGGTTTTAAAAATGAATGATGCGATTAAATTAATTGCTGCTGAATATAAAGATGCTTCAAATGCATTATACTTAGGAAGAGGTTATTCTTTCCCAGTAGCTTTAGAAGGCGCTTTAAAATTAAAAGAGATTTCTTACATACATGCTGAAGGTTATCCTGCGGCGGAAATGAAACATGGGCCAATTGCATTAATTGATGAAGCAATGCC
>Ga0315900_10002321_pt1 | contig 29241 bp, 27 predicted proteins | sample LakEriMetagenome_FD_203521 | JGI IMG/M metagenome (GOLD analysis project Ga0315900, IMG submission 203521) | Freshwater fungal communities from buoy surface, Lake Erie, Ohio, United States - Buoy 12 MA114 | ecosystem: Environmental > Aquatic > Freshwater > Lake > Lake biofilm | place: USA: Lake...
CGGCGATCCTTCACTCCTCTCGCAAGCCATCGCTCTCGCCAAACAAGCATCACTCCAAAACTCCACCACTCCACTACCGCTCCTCACCGCCCTCCACGACGGCCTCTCCGAACGCGGCACGCCGCCACCGCCCGAACTCCTCTCTTGGGCTCAAGACCTCGCCAAACAGCTCCTCGAAGCCGATTCCCAAAAACCCGCGCCAACGTGGAGCAGCACCGGAAACGCCAAATGGTCCCTCCAGCCACGAAAACTCGCTGACGGCACCGAAGTCACCGTCTTGCAAAGCATGGCCAAAGGCGGCGGAGACGAAGAAAGGCGCACCGGCACGCTGAAATCCAAAACCTTCGACGCACCCGCCAAACTCACCCTCTGGCTCAACGGCCACCGCGGCTTCCCCACCGCCAAACCCCACGACAAAAACCTCGTCCGCCTCGTCGAAGCCGAAACCGGTCGCGAACTCGCCCGCGCCTTCCCACCGCGACACAACGACGGTCGCCGCACCGAGTTCGATCTCTCCAAGCACACCGGCAAACGCGTCCACCTCGAAATCATCGACGGCGACAACGGCAAAGCCTACGCCTGGCTCGGTCTCACCCGCATCGAGCCTCCCATCGTCAGCGTGAACGACTTCCAAAGCGCTGACAGCACTCGCGAGAGCCTCAAAACCCTCGCCACGATGCTCCAGCACAGCGCCCCGGCCGCCTTGCGTGAAAAACTCGCCACCTACCACCCACCGCGACCCGCACCACCACCGCTCCCCGTCTCACCCGAGCAGCGCAAGCACCTCGACACCCTCATCGCCGCTCGCGTCGCCGCCTTCGCCAAAGCCAAGCCCGATCTCGAAACCGGAGCCAACGTCTTCAAGATGAACTGCGCCGCTTGCCATCAGATCAAAGGAGAAGGCGGTCTCATCGGCCCACAACTCGACGGCATCGGCGCACGCGGCCCGGCGCGCCTCTGCGAAGACATCCTCGACCCGAACCGGAATGTCGATGCTCATTTCCATCTTCACACCTTCACGATGAAGGACGGCTTGGTGATGGCTGGCTTTCTCAAGGCCGAGCTCGGTCAGATGAATGTCATCGCCGATGCCACCGGCAAAGAACATCGCGTTTCCAAGCAGGACATCGTCAAAACATCCGTCTCTCCCATTTCCCTCATGCCGCCCACCTTCGGCCAGACGATGGATGAGGCGACGTTCATCGACCTGCTAGGCTATTTGTTGAACGAGAAGGCGGCGAAGTGATCTTTTGGGAGCCGCCATCGTTGCGGGCACATCACCGCCGCTCTAAAGGCTCCGGGCGTGCTCGCGAACATCAACCAGCTCAAACTTCCCGATCCCTGGCAGCACCAGGCGGTGAATCTGCTGCGTGCCGGCACGGATGTCGTCGTCAGCGCGCCCACCGGTGCGGGGAAGACCTACATTTTTGAGCTGCTGCATCAAGCCCGGCATTTGCAGGGCCAGGCGATCTACACGGTGCCGACGCGGGCGCTGGCGAATGACAAATACGCTGAGTGGAAGGAAGCGAAGTGGAATGTGGGCATCGCCACGGGTGACATCGCGGAGAATGTGGATGCGCCAGTCGTGGTGGCGACGCTGGAGACGCAGCTCGAGCGTCTCGTGCGCGGTGAAGGGCCGGCATTGCTCGTAATCGACGAGTATCAGATGATCTCGGACCACGCCCGCGGTGCGAACTACGAGGCCGCCATCGCGCTGGCTCCGGCGGAAACGCGTTTGCTGCTGCTCAGCGGCTCGGTGGCGAATCCTGAAGACGTCTCGGCATGGTTGGTGAGTCTCGGGCGGAAAGCAGAAGTGGTCATGACGCGTGAACGCCCGGTGCCGCTCGAAGAAGTGCCGATGGAGACACTGCCGCAGCGTCAACGCCAGTTTGAGAACTACTGGCCGCGATTTGCCGCAGCGGTGATGATCGCCGATCTCGCGCCGCTGCTCATTTTTGCCCCGCGACGCAAGGAAGCGGAGTCCATCGCTCGCAGACTCGCCGCTGATCTGCCGATGGGCGACCCGCTGGAGCTCACGCCGGAGCAGCGGGCGGTCTGTGGCAAAGATCTGGCGACGTTGATCGAAAAACGCATCGCATTTCATCACAGCGGCTTGTCGTATGGCGCACGCGCCGGCGTGATCGAGCCGCTGGCGAAGGCGGGGCAGCTCCGCGTGATCGTGGCGACGATGGGACTCGCCGCTGGCATCAATTTCTCCGTGCGCAGCGTCCATGTGGCCGGCACGACCTTCCACGACGGCCGCAGCGAGCACAAACTCGCGCCCGACGAGCTTCTGCAGATGTATGGCCGCGCCGGACGACGCGGACTCGATGACAAGGGCCACGTCGTCACCAGCCGTGACAGCCCCTCGATCTTCGATGCGCGGCCCGCACGCCTGCATCGCGGCGCCTTGCTCGCATGGCCGATATTTCTGCGTGTGATGAAACACGCCGCGGTGAAGCAGGAAAACCCCTTCGAGGCTGCGAAACACTTCTCCGAGCGTCTTTTCGCCAAAGTGCCGCCCCTGCTTGGTTTGGAGGACTTGGAGCCGAATGTCGCGCATCCGCAATTGGAGAACGCGAAGGCTCTGTTCGGCCTCGAAGCGACGGAGAAGCAGATTTTGAACTCGTTTGGCGAGTGGGAGCGCCAGCACAAGCATGCGCTGCAACGCGTGCCGCTGAGCCGCGTGCATGCCACGCTCGCGATTCCAGCCTTCGCGGCGAAATTTGCTCATGGCATTGGTCGCGTGGGCAAGATCCGTCGCGAGAAGGATGTCATCTACGGCGTCGAAATCAGCCTGGGCACACCGGATGGAGAGAACATCAAGCCCACGAAATCCATCCGCCGCCTGCTCAAGCTGCCGCGCAAGGCGGAGACGGTGCTGCTCGAAGAAATCACAGTGCTGCATGCTGGCGACATCGCGAAAGCGGTGCTCTCGAACGTCGAGGAGGTGATCCAAGACGTGGCTCCCGAATTCATTGGCACCGTTGCGAAAGAGAATCTCGTGTTTGCCTGCTTCGACCTCTCTCCGGTCGAGGTGATGGCCTACGAGGACAGTCACGGCCAACTTCTCTTCATGCCGCAGCAGCGCAGCATTGTGGTGAAGAACGAAACCGGCGTGCACACACCCGAAACGGCAACGTCCGACCGCGAACCGCGCCCCGGCTCTCCGATTCACTCCTGGCGCACGCTCGGCCTCATCGACGCCGACGGCGTGCCGACACGACGCGGCGAAATCTTCAGCTTCTTCCAGCACGGCGAGGGTTTGGCCGTCGTCGCCGCGCTGGAGGACGAAAGTTATCCCGCCGACGACCTCGTGCATCACTTGGCGAACCTGCGCAGCGGCTCGAAGTTCGACCTGCCGCTCGACTGCGCCTCCGAACGGCTTGCCGCCGTGTGTCGCGGCACCTACGGCTTCGTGAATCACCACGGCTATCTCGAAAACGGCCTGCCGGTCGATTATGGCGAAGGCGCGGCGGAGCTGCTCGATGCCATGCTGCATCCTGAGCAGCCTGGTGCTCAAGATTTGAAGGCTGGCATCGCCGAGGGCGACATCTCACGCGCCTATGTCGAGTGGCTGAGCCTGCTGCGTCACATCAGCCATGCGCCCGATCATCCGTGGAAGCGCTGGATAGCGCTCAAAGAAGCGGCGAAGGCCGTTTTGAAACACCACACCAAGACTCTCCGCCACTTTTTCCACCTCGACCTGCCGCCGCTGACCAACAAGCAGAAGCATGGCAAGACCCGGCATTATTTGATGGTGAAATAGATCATGACGTTTCCCGCACATTCACGCACGGCCATCATCGGCTCCGGCGCAGTGGGCTGCTACTATGGCGGCCGGTTGGCGCAGCATGGGAATGACGTGCATTTCTTGATGCGCACGGATTACGAGCACGTGAAACAGCACGGGCTGAAGATTCAGAGCCATCTCGGCGACTTCGATCTGCCGCAGGTGAACTGCCATCGCAGCACGGTGGAAATCGGGCCATGTGATCTGGTGATCATCGCGATGAAGGCGACGGCGAATGAGGCGTTGCTCGATTTGCTGCCACCGCTGTTGAAGGACGACACGATGATCCTGACGCTGCAAAACGGGCTCGGCAGCGATGATTTCCTGGCGCGTCACTTTGGTTCGGAGCGCGTGCTGGGCGGTTTGTGCTTCGTGTGCATCAACCGCATCGCACCCGGGGTGATTCATCACATCGCACAGGGCCAGATCGCGCTCGGCGAGCACAGCGGGGCGCCGCAGGCACGCACGAAAGCCCTGGCGGCGGAGTTTAGGCGGTGCGGCATCGATTGTGTCGTCGAATCGAGCCTCATCACGGCGCGTTGGAAGAAACTCGTTTGGAACATTCCTTTCAACGGCCTGTCCATCGCCGCCGGGAACAAAGATACGGCCGCAATTCTTGCTGATCCGGCGCTGGAGCAACGGGTACGCGATTTGATGCGCGAGATCATCGTCACCGCGGGCCAGCTCGGTCACGAGATCCCGCTGGGTTTGATTGACACCATGATCGAACGAACGCGCACGATGTCCGCCTACAAGCCGAGCAGCCTCATCGACTTCCTCGCAGGCAGCGAGGTCGAACTCGAAGCGAGCTGGGGCGAGCCGGTGCGGAGGGCGAACGCCGCTGGGATCGCGATGCCGAGGGTGGAGGAGCTGTATCAGCAGTTGAAGCAACGCATTGCCTCCAGATAGTGGTCCGCACAGTCCTCTGTGCGGTTTCACGAGCGTCACCCGACGTCCAAAGCCGCACAGGGGACTGTGCGGACTACTTTGCTCACGCCATGTCACTCACTGCTCTTCAAAACGCCCGCCCCGAAACGGCCATCGTGCTTGGTTCTGGTCTCGGAGGCGTGGCGGAGGCGTTTGGGGTCGAATGCGAGGTGCCGTATGCCGAGGTGCCCGGCTTGAGTGCTTCCACGGTGCCGGGGCATGCGGGGCGGTTTGTTTTGGCGCGTCATCACGACCGGCCGATCCTGATCGCGCAAGGTCGCCGACATTTGTATGAAGGTCTGAGCGCGGCGGAAGTCACGACGGGCATTCGATTCATGCACGGCCTCGGCGTGAAGCGGGTGGTGCTGACGAATGCGGCGGGGGCGATCGACGAGCACTTCCACGTTGGCGGTTTGATGCTCATCACGGATCACATCAACCTCCAGGGCACCACACCGCTGCTCGGCGGGCCGAACTTCCATGACATGAGCGAGGTCTATTCGCGAGCGTGGGCGGAAAAATTCCACGCGGCGGCGGTGGAGATCGGTTTGAAGCTGCACGCGGGCGTGTATGCCGCGTTGCTCGGACCGCAGTATGAAACGCCCGCCGAAATCCGCATGCTGCACAGGCTCGGTGCCGACGCCGTCGGCATGTCCACCGTTCCCGAGGCGATTCAAGCCCGCGCGCTCGGCATGGAAGTCGCCGGCATCTCCATGCTCACCAACTGGGCCGCCGGTCTGCGCCCGCAAACGCTGCATCACGCCGAAGTCGTCGAGGTTGGGAAGACCGCGAGCCTGTATCTGGCGCGGTTATTGAAGGCGGTGGTGTGATCATTTCACTTTCTCTGTAGCTGAAGAAGTCGAAGCAAAACGTAAACGACGGCACTCCATGCCGTGATGCCAAAGGCTGCTGCGAAGAAGATGGTCAGCCATTGCGGCAAGTAAGGGCCCAAAATCAGAGCTGGATAATGCAGCATGATCAGCACCAAGCCAAACCCACCAGGCTTGCATGAATCACCAAACTCGATGCCCGAGAACATCAGCAGCAACAAAACACTCTCGATCACGATCCCCGAGATGATGGCTTTCACTCGGAGACTCATCGCGGTAAGCCGTTTCAGGATTTTAGCTAGCAACACGCGCTCGCCTTTTCCTTCTCACAGGAATGGTCGCAGCAGGGGCTGAGCGGGACGCCGTCCATGGAGTCGGGGGCTTCCATGGCTGGATTCGGCTCCAGGGGGGCGAGGCCGAGTTCGCGGAGGAGTTTCATGTCCTCGTTGGCGCGCGGATTGGCGGCGGTGAGGAGTTTGTCGCCGTAGAAGATGGAATTCGCGCCGGCGAAGTAGGCGAGGGCCTGGGCTTCGCGGCTGAGATTGGTGCGGCCGGCGCTGAGGCGCACTTTGGCCTTCGGCACAGCGATGCGCGTGACGGCGATCATGCGGACGAACGAGAAGGCATCGACGACTTCGTTGTCGCCCATCGGTGTTCCTTTGATGGGCATCAATGCGTTAATCGGGATGCTTTCGGGCTGCGGATTGAAGTTGGAGATGACCTCCAGCATCTTCAGGCGGTCGTCGATGGTCTCGCCGAGGCCGAGGATGCCGCCGCAGCAGACGGACATGCCGGCGTCCTGCGCGTGACGGATGGTGCGCAGGCGGTCCTCGAAGGTGTGGGTGCTGACGATATTCGGGTAATGTTCCGGGGAGGTGTCCACGTTGTGGTTGTAGGCGGTGACGCCGGCTTGCTTGAGGTCGGCGGCCTCGTCCGCGCCGAGCTCTCCGAGGGTGACGCAGACTTCCATGCCGAGCTTGGAAACGTCGCGCACGATGTCGAGCACCTGGTCGAACTTCTGCGTGCCTTTGCGCACGCCTTTCCAGGCGGCACCCATGCAGAAGCGGGTTGAGCCGTTGGCGCGGGCGGCGAGGGCGCGCTCCATGACCTGCTCCTTCGGCATGAGCTTCTCCGCCTGCACGCCGGTGGTGTAGCGGGCGCTTTGAGCGCAGTAGCCGCAGTCTTCGCTGCAACCGCCGGTCTTGATGCTGAGCAGGGTGCAAAGCTGCACTTCGTTGCCGGTCCAATGCTCGTCATGCACGGCGCGGGCCTGCTTGAGGAGGTCGAAGAAGGGCTGGTGATAAATGCGGTGAAGCTCGGCGAAGGTCATGGGCGGAGATTGTTGGCGCAGAAACCGCAATTTGGCAATCCCGCGCCTCTGCGCCTGCGAAATGACGTTGGGGGCCGCAAGACAGGCCAAATCGAAGGCGATTTGCTTCCACCACCATGAACCGCCGCACTTTCTTCCACCAAACGTTCGCGCTCGCCGCGGTGTCTGCCCTGCCGAAACTCCGCGCTGCTAATGCGGCGCAGAAGAAGCTAAAAGTCGCCGTCGTGGCGCTGGGTCGCGGCATGGGGCATGTGCAGGCGCTGCTGAAGCTGCCGAACGTGGAGATCGCGTATCTGGCCGAGGTGGACCCGAAACGCCTCGAAAGCGGCCTGAAGGTGGTCAATGACACGCAGAAGGTGTCCTGCGTGGGCGTGAAGGATTTCCGCACCATCCTCGATGACAAGACGCTGGATGCCGTCTTCATCGCCACACCGAATTTCTGGCACACACCAGCCGCGCTGCTGTGCATGCAGGCCGGGAAGCATGTGTATGTCGAAAAACCCGGCAGCCAGAACGCGCATGAGGCGGAGATGATCGTGGCCGCATCGAAGAAATACGACCGCCTGGTGCAGATGGGCAACCAGCGCCGCACGTGGATGAAGGACGCCATCGCCGCGCTGCATGACGGAGCGATCGGCACGGTGCGTTTTGGGCGCGCTTTCTATTACAACACACGCAAAAGCGTCGCGGTGAATGAAAAGCCCGCTCCGGCCGATCTCGACTTCAATTTATGGCAGGGACCGGTGCCGGATGATGCGAAGCATGACATCAAAGGCATCGCGCACTACGACTGGCATTGGTTCTGGCACTGGGGCAACGGCGAGCTCGGCAACAACGGCATCCACTCGCTCGACATTCTGCGCTGGGGCCTCAAAGGCGAGTATCCGCTGCGCGTGACCTACAACGGCGGGCGCTACTTTTACGACGATGCACAAGAAACGCCGGACACCGGCACGGCGGTCTATGATTTCGGCCATGCGGGCTGCGAGTGGGTGCAGAGCAGCTCCCATCCACGTGCGGCGGAAAAGCCGCTCGGTGAAGTGATGTTTTACGGCGACAAAGGCACCATGGCCATCGCCCGTGACTCATGGACGAACTACGACCTGAAAGGGGTCGAAATGAGCAAAGGCAAAGGTGCTGGTGGCGGCGATCCCGCGCACATCGGCAACTTCCTCGATGCGATCCGAGGCGAGGCGAAACTGAACAGCCCCATCGAAGAAGGTCAGAAGAGCACGATGATGTGCCACCTGGGCAACATGGCCTACCGCACGAACACGGTGGTGAAATGCGATCCCAAGACCGGCAAGATCCTCGACAACGCCGAGGCGATGAAGCTCTGGGGCCGCGAGGGCTATCGCAAGGGCTGGGAAGTGAAGATCTGACGTATGTCGGGCACTCCTGCCCGACGCTCAGCGCATTCTCTGCGCTCCACCGCACCAAACTGACGGACAGCAGTGTCCGTCCTACTACTTCACGCGCTCTTTGAGGATTTCGCGGAAAGGTTTGCCGTCGAGACTCAAATCCGCCAGCACGGCGCGACCTTCGAGCACGCGCACCTCGGCAATGATGCCTTTCGTGCCGCGGATGTTCTCGGCGAACCATTTGTCGGCCTCGGGGGCGAGCTTTTCGTTGATGTAGAAGCGGTCGAAGGGCCACTGGAGGGTGGCTTCTTTGTTGTAGATCCAGCGTGCGCGCACGCGCATCCAGGTGCCAGTCGTGGGCGGTGTGGTCGAGAGGCCGGTGATCGTGGAGAGGCCGTCCGCTCCCGGCGTGAGAGTGACGTAAACCTGCGCGCCTTGATGAATCTTTACATCATCCGGCACCGTGACCTTGCTCTGCTCCGGACGCACGGCGAGGAAACGGCCGCGCAGCGGGTCGTAGGGGTCGGGCGCGGCGCATTTGAGCTTGATGAGCGTGCCATGGGCGAGCGTCTGCTCGTGCGTCCAGATTTGTGCGAGCGGCAAGGCCCACTGCGCGAGCGCGGCGAGGGCGAAGATGATGAAGGAAAGCGTTTTCATGCGGAAGGAAGCGCGGGCTGGCGATGACGGCGGCTCATGAGGAGATTGAAGGCCAGGAAGGCGACACCGACGATGATGAAGCCGATGCCTTTGGCGAGGAGGGAGAAATGACTGTCCGCCATGCGCAGGATGATGAGCACGGAGAGCAGCAGCGCGCCAAAACGTGGCGCGCCGCGCCTGCCGCTGAAGTCGAGCAAGATGAGCGTGAGGCCGATGGCGGCGAGATGCAGCGTGAACACCCAGGACAGCAGCCGCTCGAAGGGAAACGCCAGCAGCGGCAGCAGCGAGATGGAGGCGATGGACAGCACGGCCCACCGGCGTCTTTTCAGTGCCAGCAGCACAAACACCGCGAGCACGGCCAGCAGGCCCCAGCACCACGGCAGATGCAGCGCGTGCTTCATGCCCCCGGTCAGTTCATCGCTGATGTCACGGAACGTCGCGGCCAGTCCATAGCCGAAGAGCCAGAGAGATCCGAGCACGACCTGCGGTTTGCGACATGTGGGCTCTTCAAAGGCAGCCTGATTGAGCGGGAAGAGCGCGAATGCGGCGGCAGTCAGTGTCCAAAGCCACATCGCGGTCTCAAATTGGAAATTGAGGAAGCGGGCGGATTTCTCACACACAAAAACGGCCGCGCTGCACAGACCGAAAATGGCGCTGATCGTCATCACCCACCGCACGGAAACTGACAGCGCCTGCTTCGGCGGCCAGCCGGGCCAGAAGGGTAGCAGGCCAAGCAGCAGCGCCGGATAAAGCAGCGGGCTGTCGTGCCACAGATTGCCATGCTCGATCTGGTTCACGCTCCACACCGCGATGGCGATGAGATAAAAAATCGCCACGGCATGCGAGCGCATCACCCAGACCAGCGGCAGGCTCAAAAGCATCCACCAGAAGAGGAAGTCCGGCCATTCACCGCCCAGATTGTAGATTTGCGAGACAATCGCGATGCATGCGCCTGTGGCGAGAGCCTGGAGCAGCGCCGTCGTCTCGCGCACCCAGGCCGCGGCGGCATCGCCACGCTGCAACACCCGAAAACTGGCGATCTGTGTCATCAGTAGCGGCAGGAAGGCGAACAGCAGCCGCACGGGCCGCGAAAAGTCATCCCAGTTGTAGCCGATCACCGCGATCAAACCCGCGCCGATGAGCAGCGCGCCGAGTGATCCCATGATGATCTGCGCGATTCCCGGCTGTGAATCCGCCGCCTCCTGCTGCGCCGTGTGCCTTTCACGCAACGTGCGCGCCGCGTCGGTGGTAAGAAGGCCGTCACGCTCCCACTGCGGGAGTTGTTCGAGGAGCCAGCGGTGGTGCGAATTCATGGTGGTAGAAGAATGAGTGCGCCAAGTTTGAGGGAGACGGCATCGAGTGGCGAATTGATATCCTCGATGGGTGGATTGAGGAAGTTGATCCACGCGGCGCACATGGGGCCATTTCGTCAGAACGGCTGCAGCATGGCAAGAAGAAAGGCGGAGGGGGTGCCTCCGCCTTGGAAATAATCAAAGATCACGCACAGAGGATCGCCTTCGGCTCGCTTCGCGAGGTGCGGACCACTTTGGCCGGCTCACTTCGCCTCAGGCTTGATCTTGCCTTTGTCTTCGAGCGTGTGCTTGAACTTCTCGGTCTTCGGGGTCACGACAGCGCGGACATAGCCTTGCTCGGGATTGCGGGCCTGGAAGTTCTGGTGGTAGTCCTCGGCGGGGTAGAATTTCTTCAGCGGGGCGATCTCGGTGGCGATGGGGTCTTTCCACTTCTTCTGCGCCTCGGCCTTCGAAGCTTCGGCGATCTTCTTCTGCTCTTCGCTGGTGTAGAAGATGGCGGAGCGGTACTGCGTGCCGTAGTCGTTGCCCTGATAGGGCGTGCCTTTGGGCAGGAGCTTGCCATGCTTGACCATTTCTTCCTTGGTCACGCTGGTGGGATCGTGCGCGTCCCAGAAGAGCTCGATGATCTCTTTGTAAGTGGTGACGGCGGGGTCGAACTCGATCTGGATGACCTCGGCGTGGCCGGTTTCACCGGTGCAGATGTCTTCATAAGTTGGGTTTTCCGTTTTGCCGCCGGCGTAGCCGCTGACGACTTTCTTGACGCCTTTGACGAGGAGGTATTGCGCCTCGACGCACCAGAAGCAGCCGCCGCCGATGACGGCGATCTCAGTTTTGGCGGCAGGGGCGTCAGCAGCTTGGGTGGTGAGGGAGGCCATGAGGGCGAGCAGCAGGGTGGTGAGGATTTTCATGACGTGGATACGAACGAATAGGGCGGTGGAGTCAATCATCCGTTGTTTGAGACGTGAAACTTTCGACGGAATTCCCGGAAACCGGTGATGAATGGCCGAAAGAGAGAAAAAGTAGCAAAAAGGCAGAGTCCTGATGCAGCTCGTCTTTTTTCATCTCTTTTCTCTCTTTCGGCCAACTGTATTCTGATCTCATGGATGAAATCTCGACTCTCTGCGCCCGTGTGGGTGAAACAAAGCTGCGGGCGATGGTGACGGCGTTTTACCGGCGGGTGCGGGAGGATGACCTGATCGGCACGATGTATCCGCCAGACGATTGGGCGGGCGCGGAGAAGCGGCTGGCGGATTTCATCGTGTATCGCTTCGGCGGGCCGCAGACCTACATCGAGGAGCGCGGACATCCACGTTTGAGAGGACGACACATGCCTTTCTCTATCGGTGAAGCGGAGAGGGACCGCTGGCTAATGCTGATGGGCGAGGCGATGCAGGAGGTCGAGCTGCCTGAGGATGCGGCACCAGTGATCGCTGAGTTCTTCACTCAGGTGGCGGACATGATGCGGAACCGCCCAGGGTGAATCGCCGCTTGTCAGGCGGTGATGCCACAGGAAGGTGTGAGAATGAAACAAAAATGGCTTCTCACCTTGGGCGCGGCAGCCCTGTTGCCGGCATGTGTAATTCTGGATGTGACGCAGCTCAGCAACGAGCCGGTGGATTTCGTGGCGGATGTGAAGCCCGTTTTGGAGTCACGCTGCCTGGAGTGCCATCACAGCCGTTATGTTTTCGCCGGACTGAACCTCGAAACGAAAAAGCTGGCGATGAAAGGCGGGCGCAGCGGACCGGTGATCGTGCCTGAAGCGCCGCACCAAAGCCTGCTCTACAAAGTGCTGCTGCTCGGGCATGAGAACCCGGTGGCGATGCCGCCAACGCCGGAACGACTGGAGCGCGAGCAGGAACAGATCATCCACGACTGGATCAAGCAAGGCGCGCCATGGCCGGAGGGCGTGCGTCTGGTGCCGCCGCAGGATTGGACAAAATCTCGCTCATAACACCGCATGGACAAAGCCCCCGTTCTGCTTCTGGCCCCGCTGCCGGAATTTCTGCTACAGCCGCTGCTCGCAGCCTATGAATGCCATGATTACTTTCATGCGAAGGACAAGGACGCGTTGCTGGCCGGGGTGGGTGCGCAAATTCGCGGCATTGTGATGGCGGGCGGCAGTGTCTCACCCGTGGCTTTGCTGGAGCGGCTGCCGAATCTGCAAATCATCAGCGTGTTTGGCGTGGGTTATGACGGTGTGCCGGTGGACTGGTGCCGCGCGCATGGCGTGCGTGTGACGAACACGCCGGACGTGCTCACAGAGGACGTGGCGGACACGGCGAGCGCGCTGGTTTTGATGACAAGCCGGAACTTGATCATGGCGAACCGGTTTCTGCAGGCGGGTGCATGGCTGAAAGGGCCGTTTCCACTGGCGCATGCCGTTCGTGGGAAGCTGGCGGGCATCGTGGGCCTCGGGCGCATCGGCAAGGCGATCGCGCACCGGCTCGAAGCGCACGGGATGCGCGTGGCGTATCACGGACGCGCGCGGCAGGACGTGACATGGGATTATTTTGATTCCCTCCTCGAACTGGCCAAGGCGGCTGACTTTCTGATCGTGGCCTGTCCGGGCGGAGCGGCGACGAGGCATCTCGTCAACGTGGACGTTCTGGCAGCGCTGGGCGCCAAGGGCACGCTGATCAACATCGCACGTGGTTCCGTAGTCGATGAAGCGGCGCTGATCGCGGCTCTGCAAAGCGGCATGATTCGCGGCGCGGGGCTGGATGTGTTTGAAAACGAGCCGCAGGTGCCGCAGGCGCTCATGGACTGCGAAAACGCGGTGCTGCTCCCGCATCTCGGCAGCGGCACGCACGAGACACGACGCGCGATGGCGGCGCTCGTGGTGGACAATCTGGCCGCGCATTTCGGCGGGAAAGCCCTGCTGACGCCGGTTTGTTAAGATCACGCGCTCATGGCCGAAAGGCTGCTTGCCCTTCATCGCGGAACCATTACTACAATCGCATGTTCAAACTCATCCTCGGAGCGTTTCTGACCGCCGTCGCCGTTTTCGCCTGGGAGGCGATTTCTTGGACGGTGCTGGGTTGGCATGAGAACGGATACCGGTCGTTTAGCGACGAATCGGCGGTCGCCGAAGTGATCAAGGCCAACGTGACCTCCGGCCACGGCATCTACGTGCTACCCGCGATGGACGAGCCGCCCAAAGTCGCCACGGCCGAGGAAAAGAAGGCGTTCGAGGAGAAACAAACAAAGGCGCTGGAGAAAGGCCCCTATGTTTATGCGATCATTCGTCCGGGCAAAGGCGAGATCACGATGGGAACGAACATGATTTTGAGCTTCATCCGGAGTTTGATCTGCGCCTTTTTGATCGCCGCGCTGCTGAACCAAGTGGCGTTGTTTTATCCGGCCCGCATCGCGTTCGTGGCGGCTGCGGGACTGTTCGCGGGCCTGACGTGCGACCTGCCGATGTGGATCTGGATGGAGAATCCCGGGCGTGATACCATCGTGAACATCGCCGATCATCTGATCACCTGGGTCATCGGCGGCGCGGTGCTGGGACTGTTCGTGGGCCGCGAGCCGGTGCTTGATCGCCACGGGCACGATCATTGAATCCAAAGGTCATCCATTCGTGATTCCAGCCGTCTTCAAAACGGCGGCAGCGACTTGCTCGGGTGCGATCTTTGTCATGCACTCGTAGTGTCCGAAGGGGCATTCGCGCTCGAAGCACGGACTGCACGGTACTTTGTGTTGAATCACCGTGTGGCGGTCGCCGAGCGGACCGGTTTCTATCGGGCACGTCGAACCGAAGATGCTCACGGTCGGAATGCCGAGCGCGGCGGCCAGGTGCATGGTGCCGGTGTCGTTCGTGAGCAAGAGCTGGCATTGGCGCAGCTTTGCGATGAGCTCGGAGAGGCGTGTTTTGCCGACGAAGTTCTCATGCGGTGCCTGCAGCATCCCGGAAAGCTTCTCCCCCATCTCCTTCTCCCCAGGCGCGCCGAACAACTCCCAGCGGAACTGCGCATGCCGTGCGGAGATTTGATTCACAACCTCGGCGAAGCGCTCCAGCGGCCAGTGTTTGGCAGGGCCGTATTCCGCGCCAGCGCAGACACCGACGCGGATCGTGCCATCTGTCGATGCGGGCGGCGAACCGGCGTCCCACAGGCCGGGCTGATCGACATCCGCGCCGATTTCCTTCGCGATGTGCAGGTAGCGATGCGCATGGTGCTGCTTCGCGCCGCCCGTTGCCGGTTCCCGGATGATCTGGTTGAGCAGCTTCACCCGGAAGGAGCCTTTGTAGCCCACGCGGCGCGGAATGCCCGCAAGCCAGATTTCCAGCGTGCTGCGGGTGGAGTTGGTGCAAAGCACGGCGGCATCAAAGTGCATGCCCGAGGCCTTGATGCGGCGTGCGACGGCGAACCAGCCTTCCTTCGCCGGTTTGGCGATGTAGCGTGAGACCTCGGGCATCGAAAGCCAGAGTTCCTCGAGCTTGTCCGGCCCCAGAACGGTGATCTTCATGTCCGGACGACCGCGTTTGATCGCACGCACCATGGGGAAGGCCATGCAGGCGTCACCAAGCCAGTTCGGGCTGCGGATGAGCAGCTCAAACGGCTGCAAACGGCTCATGTCATAGCCTTGCGGGAAGGCAGCGCCACGACGGTAACTGGAGTTCGTGAGCAGGAAGTAAGGGTTCGGCAGTTTCCAGCGGTTGTGAACCCAGAACCAGCATTCCGGCTGCTCACGGACGAGCCGCTCCACCGCGACATTGATCGCGACGGTCAGGCTCTCCGCGGACGAGTCTGTCGATTTTACTTCTGGCGCGCAGACGAGCCGCCAGCGGGCGGGGCCGTCATTGTAAACCATCATGGGCAGCACCGCGGCATCCGTGCGCATCGCCATAAGCGCGGCGATGGTGGTGGTCGAGGCCAGCCGGTCAAAAAAGGGACACCATAGTCCTTGATAACCCGCGTGTTGATCCACGAGCACGCCGATCTGGCCGGCCTCACGCATGAATTTCATCGGGGCGTTGAAGCCCTCCTGCCGGTCGAACAAGGTGTAGCCTAGCTTCTCACGACGGCGCAGCACCAGCGAGTTGAGCCACGGGTTGCGCAGCGCCTGGTAGATGGCGCCGGCCTTGTGGCCGCGCACATACATGGACGGCACCTGGGTCAGGATCTCCCAGCAGCTCGCATGCAGCACCAAGTTCAGGATGGGTCGCTTCCCGTCATCGAAAGCCGCCTGAGCTCTTTCGGTTCCTTCGGAACGCACATGCCGGCAGATCTCGGCCTCGTTCATGAGCGGTAGCTTGAATCCGCACAGCAAGTTGGCGAAGAGGCTTTTGAAATGCTCGCGAGCGATGCGACGGCGCTCAGGCTCGCTTTTCTCCCGGCCAAAGGCGATGCGCAAGTTGTTCAGAGCGAGCTTGCGATACTTGCCTGCGACGAAATAGGCCACCGTGCCGAGAAAACGCCCGATCCACCAGATGGCGGTCAATGGCAGCAGCTTCAAGACACCTTCCACGCACCGGATCAGCGCATAGACCAGCCACTGTCCGGCGCGTGTGAGAAAACTTGGGGATTTCGCAGCGCTGCCCATGATTTTTCTATGCCGCAGCGCCTCCGCCAGCGCAACCGTTCGTGCGAGATCGTCTTTGAGCTCAGCGTTTCGGCTCACATGAGACTAGTTGCCATTTTCTTCCTGACGGCATCGTGCCTTTGCGCCGCGGCATCGAAGCCGAACTTCGTGTTCATCATCGCGGATGACCTCGGCTGGGCAGATTTGGCCTTTCACGGCGGCAAAGCGCCGACACCACATCTCGACAAGCTCGCTGCCGAAGGCGTGGAGCTCACGCATCACTACGTCGCACCCGTGTGCAGTCCGACGCGGACCGGATTGATGACCGGACGCTGCTGGAGCCGTTTCGGCGTCACGACGCCCCAAAATGCCCGCGCCCTGCCCTGGGACACCATCACGCTGCCGCGTGCGCTGAAGACCATGGGCTACGACACCTGCATCACCGGCAAATGGCACCTCGGCTCGAAATCCGAATGGGGACCGAATCATTTTGGCTTCGACCACAGCTACGGTTCGCTCGCCGGCGGCGTCGGACCTTATGACCACCATTACAAGAAGGGCGAATTCTCCGAGACTTGGCACCGGAACGAAAAGCTCCTCACTGAAACCGGCCATGTGACCGATTTGATCGCCAAGGAGGCCTGCGAGTGGCTTTCCCAGCGCACGTACGCGCCGTTCTTTCTCTACGTTCCCTTCACCGCCGTGCATCTGCCGGTCAAGGAACCTGCGGAGTGGCTGGCAAAGGTTCCCGAAGGCATCATCGGCGAAGTGGCGCGTCACTACGCCGCCTGCATCATGCACTTGGATGATTCGGTCGGAAAAATCATCTCCACCCTCGAAAAAACCGGACGCCGGGAGAACACGCTGCTCGTCTTCACCAGCGACAACGGCGGCAGCACGGCGGAGAACAACGGGCAGACCTATCCACCTGACGAATACCCCGACGGACCGCTCCCTGGCAGCAACAAGCCGCTCCGTGGCGAGAAAGGAAGCGTTTATGAGGGTGGCACGCGTGTGCCATGCATCGCTAGCTGGCCCGGAAAACTGAAAGCGGGCCAGCACGCCGCTCCGGTGCAGATCATCGACTGGATGCCGACGTTTTGTGCTTTGGCAGGCTTTAAGCCGGAGAAGGATCTGAAATGGGACGGCTTCAATCTCTGGCCGCAGCTTGCGGAAGGAGCGCCCCCGTTGACGCGGACGATTTACACCGTGGCACCCGGTTTTAAATCACGCTCGTTACGCTGCGATCCATGGAAACTCGTGGTGCATGCTACCGGCCAAAAAACGAAGTGCGAACTCTACAACATCGTCGCCGATCCAAACGAGACCCGTGATCTCGCCGAACAGAATCCGGATGCACTCGCCGCCATGAAAGAACGTCTCGATGACGTGTCCCGTGCGGACAACGACGCGGTGGCCAAGGATTGAGAGCCCGCCGCCAACAAAAAACGGGCGGCGCATGCGCGCCGCCCGTCGGTGAAACGTGAATGTTTTGAATCGGCCTATTTCTCCACCCAGCGCACCGCTTCCATGAGCAGTTCGCGTGCGGAGGCGAGACCGAGCTTCTGGCGGATGTTCGCCTTGTGAGCATCGACGGTCTTGGCGCTGAGGCTGAGCTTTTCAGCGATGCTGTGGGAATCGAAGCCGCGTCCGACCATTTCGAAGATCTCGAGCTGGCGGTCGCTGAGCATGCGGGCGGGCTCACCACGGGAGCCGCCACGCGGACCACCGCCGGAGACGATGCTGCCGAGCAGGGAAGCGCTGAAGAAGAAGGAACCTTGGGCGACTTGGCGCAGACCCTGAAGCACGCGTGTGCTGGGCTCGCCCTTCATCACATAGCCCATGGCACCAGCACGCAGGCAGCGTTCGGCATAGACATTCTCGTCGTGCATTGAGTAAACGAGGATCTGCATCTCAGGATGGCTGGCCTTGAGCTTTTTGATGAGATCCACGCCGCTACGGTCCTTGAGTGTGATGTCGAGCACCACGACCTCGGGCTTCAGTTTGGCGATTTGTTGCAGCGCCGTGTTGGCGTCTTCCGCGCTGCCGATGACCTGCATGTCCTCCTGCTGGTCGATCAGTTTCTTAAGCCCTTCGATAACGATGGGATGGTCGTCTAGAATATAGATTTTGCTTTTCACAGTGAAGCTAGCAGACTCATTTTGAAAGTAATGTCAAGCCGACGTTCTTAAGAACGACCGACGTCCCCGAGCTACCTCATTCTGTTTCAGGGCGGGAGCGGATAAAAACTTCCCCAAGATCGTTTCGGGACCGTCGTGAAGTACTGGAACACCCTGTCTGCCATGAAACGTCTCATCCACTCCGACACTGTCGTCCCCGGCTTTCAAATCGCCCCCATGATCGATGTCGTCTTCGTCATCATGCTTTTCTTCATGGTGATGGTAGGCACCGTGAAGATAGAGCACGAATTGAATACGAAACTGCCCGGTCCGCATGACCCCCGGCTAAAAACTCCCTTTCCCGATGCCGAGATCACCATCGGCATTCTTGAAGACGGCACCGTCACCCTGAATGAAGAAGCATTCGACTCGCCCCGTGAAAAAACGCTGCCGTCGCTCACAGCCACGCTGCGCCGTCTGGCCGAATCCTCGGCGCGTCAGCAGCAGACAGTTCTCGCCACTGTTCAAGCGGAGGAACAAGCCACCTACGAACGCGTGATTGACGTGCTCAACTCACTCCATCAGGCACAGATTCAAAACGTCACCTTCACCGTCGGCACGCAGCCGCTTTGAACCGAGCACGACAGGCTTCCACAGCAAGGCGCGTTTTGTGCGCATGCCGCGCCATCTTCTACTCCTGCTATTCGCGTCCTCCGCCTTCGCCCAGATGGCCAACCGCCCTCCTGCGCCGCTGTGGCTGCAAGATGAGATGAACGAGCAGGTCACTTACACAAAGGAAGTCCAGCATCAGGGCAAGTTGCTAAAGGCCGTGCTTTTAACCGCATGCAACGCACCGCATGAGATTCTTGTGGATGGCAAAGTCATCGCCAAAAAAGGTCTGGCTGAGGACGCCGCCACCGGCACGGATCTCACGAGGCAACTCGGCGACGGCAAAACGCATCAAATCGGCATTCGTGTGCTAGGTAAGGCGCTGACCGCCGCGCTGCTCGAACTCAACGGCGACCTTGCCGCCGTGCGCTGGATCGTCACCGATGACTCGTGGAAAAACGCGCACGTCATCGGCTCCACCGATGCTGATCCTGCAAAGAACCCCTTCGACCTGAAGAAGACCTTCGACGCCTACAACTCCTGGCAGCTCGCCAAGCCCGGCGCGCAGAACCAGGCGACCGATCCGTCCACACTCACCTTGCTGCCCGGCTTCAAGGCGGAACTCATCCGCTCCGCGCAGCCCGGCGAGGATTCGTGGGTGTCGATGGCCTTCGATCCACAAGGGCGCATCACGCTGGGCAAAGAAAAGAAGGGCCTGCTGCGCCTCACAATCAGCGGCAGCGGCGATCAGAAGGTCGAAACCATCGACGACGAGCTGCTGGAGTGCCGCGGGCTGCTCTACGCGCACGGTTCCCTTTTCGCGAACGCCAACAACACCAAGGCGCTCTTCCGCCTCACCGACAAAGACGGCGACGGCATCTTTGATGAACGCAAAGAACTCATGCGCACCGAAGGTGGCGTCGGCCACGGCCGCAATCACATCAAACTCGGTCCCGATGGCGACATCTACGTCGCGCATGGCAACAACGTCCTCCTGCCGAAGAACATCGATCCCGACTCGCCGCTGAGAAACTACGCCAACGACCAGCTCATCCCGAATCCTTGGGACAGCAGCATGTTCGACGGCAACGTCGAGCTCCCCGCCGGCCACATCCTGCGTGTGAAGCCGGACGGGTCAAAAATCACGCTCCCGGCCGGCGGCCTGCGCAATCCGCTCGACATCGCGTTCAACCAGGAAAACGAATTGTTTACCTTCGACGCCGACATGGAGCGCGACGTCGGCACGCCATGGTACATGCCCACCCGCGTGCTGCATGTCGTTGCCGGAGCCGATTTCGGCTGGCGTCGCGGCACCGGTCGTTATCCCGCGTGGTATGCCGACACGCTGCCGAGCGTGATCGACATCGGGCTGTCCTCGCCGACGGGGATTTACTTCGGCTATGGCGCGGAGTTCCCGAAAAGGTATCGTGAGGCGCTCTACATCCTGGACTGGAGCTACGGACGCATCATCGCGGTGCATTTGAAGAATACCGGAGTCACTTACGCGGCCACGCAGGAGGATTTTGTGACGGGGAGACCTCTCAACGTCACGGACGGCTGCATCGGCCCCGATGGCGCGATGTGGTTCATCACGGGTGGTCGCGGGACGCAGAGCGGCTTGTATCGTGTCACAGCCACATTGCCCGGAGAGTCAGCAGTCCCTGTCGAATCCAAGACGTCTGATAAACGCTTTGTAGAGCATCAAAAGCGTCTCGCGCTCGAAAGCCGCCCTGTGCCCGAATGGCGCATGAAGGCCCTCCAATCCGGCCACATGCACGAGCTGCTCGCACTTGCCCGCGTTGGCGAAAAAGCCGATTTGGAGCCGATTCTCTCCGCAGTGATTAAATCCGCACCGAAACCAACGCTCGATGCCCTCCGTGTCATCGCCGTCGCGATTTCACGTCACGGCGAACCTGCTCAAAAAGACAAGCTGCATGCCTGGGCTGCTTATCCAGCCCACGACACCTTCCTCAACCGCGAACTCTGTCGCCTGCTCGTCTATCTCAAATCACCAACGGTCATCGAGAAGACGATGCCATTGCTCAAAGCGGCCACGACGTCGGAAGATCTGCTGTTTTACCCGTTCATGCTGCGCTACTTGAAGGACGGCTGGACGCTGGAGCAGCGGAAGGTCGTGTTCGAGGCGCTGAACAAGGCGGAGAAGATGAATGGTGCCTCGACCTTCTTCAAAGCGATCGCGGACACGCGCAGCGAGCTGGCGGCAGCGTTGAAGCCGGAGGAGGCGGTGAAACTCGCCGCGCTGATCAATCCGCCGAAGCCCGTGGCGCTCTCGCCGCATGCGCTGCCGGGCCACACGTTCAAAAACTGGAAGCTGGAGGACCTGGAGCCGCTGCTGGCGAAGATGGACGCGAAGACGCGCAATCGAGACAGCGCCAAGGACGCGTTGATCCGCACGCAATGCGTGTTCTGCCATCGCGTGAGCAACGATCCATCGCTGCCAGCGGGCGTCTTCGGGCCGGACCTCACGCAGGTGTCGGCACGGTTTGGCCGGAAGGACCTGCTCGATCACATTTTGAATCCCTCGAAGTTCATCGATGAGAAGTTCCGCCTCGTGACGGTGAAGACGAGCGACGGGAAGACGATCAGCGGCAGCCTGGAGAGCGAAGACGACGAGCGTGTGGTGCTGAAGCCGAATCCGCTCGCGCCGGAGACGAACGAGATCGCGAAGGCGATGATCAAGGAGCGCACGATCTCCGAAACCTCGCCGATGCCCTCCGGTTTGCTCAATGCGCTGAAGGCGGAGCAGATTCTCGATCTGCTGGCATGGTTCGAGACGATGAAATGAGCCTGGCGGCGGCCTGCTGGCATTTTTTCATTGTGGTCTGAAGGCTTGCACGCTTAAATATGCGCCATGTTCGCCGCCGCACGCTGGTTGATGGTGCTGGGCCTGATGGTTTCCATCGGGCTGCACACCGTCGTCATCCAGTCCGCCGCATGGGCCGGTATGTTGGTTTCCTACAGCATGCAAAGCGGTTCCGTCGTCCAGGCGGTGAGCGAGACCTTCGACGGCGAGCATCCATGCGCGCTGTGCAAACTTGCCCAGCAAGAGGCTGAAAAAGAATCCACCAGCGGCCAGCAGGCGCCAAAAGCCGATGGCAAGATCAAGCTGCACCTCATCGCGCAGATCATGCCCGCCATCGTCATCAGCGCTCCGCCGCCGATCGCCTTCACCACCGCCGCCGAAGCGCGGCTTTGTGTTTTGCATCACACGCCGGACACGCCGCCGCCCCGGCGACTGACGGCCTGAGTCACGAATACACGACCGCACTCCTGTGGTCGTGATTGATATCGCGCACGGGCCGCATCCTCCATCGACGGCAGCATCATGCGCAGGCAGACGGGCCTGCATGCATTCCACGCATGACTGCCGTGGAGGCTCTTTCTGGAGAGCAGAGTTCGAGGCGAAAGCCTCGTTTCTTCAGACGCCTCCGTCCGGCCGTTTTCCGGGCGGGGGCGACAAATTTCCGATCCACGCATCACCCGCATGGATTTGAACCGCAAACACCACACCCGACACACCACACCGATGAAAAAATCAGCACTCACCCTCCTGTTCGTCGCCGCCAGCCTCGGCGCTGCTACTGCCGATGACACTGTCAAAGAGGCGATGAAAAAGTACTTCAAGCCCGAGGGCGCTCTCGCCAAGAAGGCCGGCACCAAGGGCGGTGCCACCGCCGATGAGCTCGCCGAACTGCTCAAATGCTATGAAGCCCTGGCCAAAGCCAAGCCCTCCAAGGGTGATGACGCTTCCTGGGCGGCGAAAACCGGTGCCTTGATCGAAGGCGTGAAGAAAGCTCAAAAGGACCCCGCGGATGTGGGTGATCTAAAGAAGGCCACCAACTGCAAGACCTGCCACGACGTCCACAAGGGCAAATAACATCTCCCACGCATCTCCGGCGGCTCTGCGCACGCATGCCAGGCCGCCGGAGCTCTCTGTTTCATGTTCCGCCAGCTCGCACGCTCTCTGCTTGTCGCCGCCCTGATGTTCTCCATCGGGCTGCACTGGGTCGTGCTGCAGTCCGCCGCGTGGGCGGGCATGATTGTCAGTTATTCCGTTCGTGAAGGCTCACTGGTCACTGGCTTGAGCCAGACCTTCGATGCGGAGCATCCCTGTGCGCTCTGCGACGCGGTGGCGTTCGGGATGAAGCAGGAAAAAAAAGATTCACGGCAGAAGCAGGAGCCGCAAAAGAAGCTCCTGCTGGCGATTGTCATTCTCGAGCGGCCGTTCATCGCCGTTCCACCTTCACAAAATTCTAAGGTGGAGATGATGAAGATGTTCGCGCCTGAGCGCGATTTGCGCCCACCCTTCCCGCCGCCACGACGCGGCGTCGCGTAAAAACCCATCTTCTCGTTGGTTGAGGCACCCCCGGACGCATCGCGCGTCCATGCGCAGTCTGGCACCTCGATGCCGGTGCGTCCGGCGTGTGTGCCCTTGAACCCGGGAATCCTCCCCAGGGAGACACCGCCATGCGACCCGGGACCGGTCATGCGGTGTTCCACGTCCGTGTCCCGTCTCTTTTCCTCTTTTTTCCCTCGCTATGAAGTTTGTCTTTTCCGCGTGCCTCCGGACACCTCTCCTGGCCGCGCTCACCACCTGTTCTCTGCTCACGATCAACGCCGCCGCGCAAAGCCCGGCATCAAAACCCAAAGTCACGCCCAAACCCGCAGACGCTACCAAACCGGCTTCTGGTGACGAAAAAGTCTTGCCGGAGGTGATCATCACCGCTGAGCCGGACCGTTACACCACGCCCTACGCCAACAAGACCACGCGTTCTGAAATCCCGTTGCGGCAGTACCCGCAATCGGCGCAGGTCATCACCCGCACGCTGATGGATCACCAGCTCGTGCAGCATCCCGGTGATGTGGTGAAAAACTTCAGCGGTGTGGTGGGCAATGACTGGCGTGAGATGAACAACACCCAATTCATTATCCGTGGCTTCAACTCCGCCCCTTACCAGGACAACTTCCAGCTCTACTATCCCGGTCCGGCCAGCGAGACACTGATCAACACGGAGCGCGTGGACGTTATCAAGGGCCCCACGGGCACCGTGTTTGGCGGATCAGCGGGCGGGCCGCTCGGCGGGCTGCTGAACTACGTCTCAAAACGCCCGGAGAAGGAGGCCAGCTACATGATGGGCATGAACGCCGGAAGCTGGGGTGCCTACGGCAATGTCTGGGACATCAACCAGCCGCTGGACCGCGAAGGACGCGTGCTCTTCCGCATCACAGGAGACGTGCGCGAGATACGCGATGTGAATCCTTTCATCAACGGGCATCTGACCAGCTTTTTCCCCACGCTGGCCATCTCGCTGAGCGATGACACCACATTGACTCTGCGCGGACGCTACTCCGACCGCTCGCAGACGGATTACAGCGGCCTGCCGGCCGCGGGCACGGTGAATCCCGCCACCTTCAACTTTGACCGCTACACGATCTTCCGCGGTGAAGGTCAGCCAGCCGCCTCCTCGAAGACCCGCAGCCTCAACGCGGAGCTGAAGCACAACTTCAACAGCGACTGGAACTTCATCCTTGAGGCCAACTACATCGACCTGAATTTTGACCAGTACTCGGTCTTCCCCAGCCTGTTCTTCGCGCCGGTGGGAACGCTCTACACGGTCGATTCCGGCACGCTGCTGCAGAACATGCACTCTTTCGCCTTCAATGCGCGAGTGAACGGCAAGTTTGAGACCAGCGCGCTGAAGCACACGCTGACCGCTGGCATGGACTTTGACCAGACCACGGACAATGGCGTGCTGCTGGTCAATCCTGGCATCGGAATCATCAATGTCAGCAACCCGGCCTACCCAGCCTTTGCGGGCGGTGGCTTCAGCTTTGCAAACCAGCACAATGACTATCGCACGGTTGCGTTCTTTCTTCAGGATCAGATCACGTTTGCCGAACGCTTTCACCTCATGGGTGCCATCCGCTGGAGCCATGTGAAGATCCACGACGTGGACATCACGAATCTCATCGACTCGCAACTGACCGATCGCCGCGTCACCGGCCGTGCTGGTGCTTCATTTGATGTCACCGACTGGATGACGGCCTTCGTCGGTTGGGGCCAGGGTTTCCAGTCGCCTATCGGCACAGCGATCGCCGGTCCGAAGAAACTGATTGAAGCCGAGCAATGGGAGGCGGGCTTCAAGTTTGAGCTGACCGACACGCTGCAAGGCTCGCTGGCGTGGTTCCACAACGAACGCACGAATGTGCCCGTGGCCGTCGGCCTGCTAAACGTGCAATCCGGCGTGCAGCGTGCGCAAGGCATCGAGGCTGACCTCGTCTGGCAGCCGACGAAGGAGTTCTCCGTGCTGATGAACTATGCCTATCAGGATGCGGAGGTGCGTTCCTCCACCACAATACCCACCGGCAATCACCTGCAGCGCATTCCCGAGCACTCTGGACGCATCGCCGTGCGCTACGACCGCAAAAGCGGTGCGCTGCGCGGCTTGGGCCTTGGCTTGGGCGTTACGATGGCCACCTCGAGAGAGGCGGATGCCGCGAACACCTTTTCCACACCAGGCTACGCCACGGTGGATGCGCAACTCAGCTACACCCGTGGCCCGGCCACACTGGCGCTCGGCATTCAGAACCTCTTCGATGCGCGATACTACCAGCCGCATGGCTTCCTGGGCGGAGCGGTGGCACCAAACGCGCCCTTCAACGTCTTCTGCCAGGCCACCGTGCGCTTCTAAATCCAACACCTCATACCGATGAACACCGAGCGTCGTGATTTCCTGCGTCAACTCACCTGTGTGCTGCCCGGCTTCGCAGTCCTAGCGCAGCCGGCAGCCGCGCAATCAACCTCCAAGCCCCCTGCCGCTGCGCATGACATGTCCGCCATGCCTGCGACGTGGATGGGCCAGGAGGTGATGGTCATGGTCCTGTATCCAGGATTCACGGCGCTCGATCTCATCGGTCCGCATTACTTCCTTTCCTCGCTGATGGGGGCTAAAGTCCTGCTGGCTGCAAAAACGAAAGAGCTCGTCAGCTCTGACACCGGTGTGAAATTCATGCCGGATGTCACCTTTGACGAGTGCCCGGCCAAGCTCGACCTCCTCTGCCTGCCTGGTGGCACCACCGGCACTCTCGCTGCCATGCAGGACGCGGAAATGATGGCTTTTGTCCGGAAGGCAGGTCAAAACGCCCGCTTTGTCTCCTCGGTCTGCACCGGATCACTGATTCTCGGCCAAGCAGGGTTCCTCAAAGGCCACAAGGCCACTTCCCACTGGCTGGTGAAGGACCTGCTGCCGCGTTTCGGTGCCACTCCTTCGGATGATCGCGTCGTGGAAGACGGCAACCTCATCACCGCCGCCGGTGTCACCGCTGGCATGGACTTCGGCCTCCACATGTCGCTGAAATGGCGTGACCGCGAGTACACCGACTGCCTCGCTCTTCTCGCCGAGTACGACCCGCATCCGCCCACAACGGCGGGTGATCCTGCCAAAGCACCCGCTCGGGCCAAAAAGCTCATGGTGGACATGCTTGCCGGGTTTCACACCAAGGTCGAGGCCGCCATTCAAAGTCACTGATTTTCCCCCAAACCCAAACAACACAAAAAATGATACATCCCTTCCCCCTTCTCAAACTCCCGATGACGCTGCTGACGTTTTGTGTCAGCTACGCCCTGCAAGCCCAGGACGCCTCGATCGAACGCGGCAAGACCGTTTACATGCAGGTCTGCTTTGCCTGCCACCAGCCCACCGGCCTCGGCTTACCGGGCATGTTCCCTCCGCTGGCCGGTTCCGACTGGACGGCGGCGAAAAAGCCCGACCGCATGATCCGCATGGTGCTGCACGGCGTCACCGGCCCCGTCACCATCAATGGCAAGCCCTTCGCGACGCCCGCGCCGCTCATGCCCCCGCAGGGTTCGGTGCTCAGCGACCAGCAGATCGCCGATGTGCTGACCTATGTGCGTGACAGCTTCGGCAACAAAGCCTCCCCCGTCACCCCAGATCAGGTGAAGGCCATCCGTGATGCCGAGCAGGCACGCACGGCCATGTGGACCGAGGCAGAGCTGCAAAAGATCCCCGTTGAGTGAGTCATGAGTAAAGAACCACCGGATTCCCCACCGCCGAGCATTCGGTACGTCTCCGCCGGTGCTGACCATCGCGTCAGCACCGGCACCTGGGTGCGCATCGCACTGGGGATCGGCATGGCGGTCGTCGGCACCTTGTATTTCGGCCGCAGCGTCAACCAATCCATGCCGCAGAAGCCGCTGCCGGTCGTCGCCCAAATCCAAGGTGACCTTGAAGTGACCGAACGCAGCGGACAGACCGTAAAGCTCTCCAGCCTGCGCGGCAAAGTCACCGTCATGGCCTGTTTATACACTGTTTGTCCGCACGGCTGTGCCGCTGTGGTGGCGCAGATGCAGAAGCTGAATGCGGCGCATCGCACGCGGCCTGACTTTCACCTCGTCTCCCTGGCTGTCGCGCCTGAACGCGACACACCAGGGTTTCTGAAAGCCTACGCGGAAGGTGTCGGCGCGAAGCCGGAAGACCCGTGGTGGTTTGTCACCGGCCCGCAGCAGTTGACATGGGATTACATGACCCGTGATCTGCAAATGCAGGCTCCGCTGCCCATTCCTGAGGAGAAGCGCATCAATCCGCTCGACCTCTACGAGCACGACTTGCGCCTCGTGCTCATCGACCGCCAGGGCCGCGTGCGCGGCTTCTACTCGGTCTTCCACCCTCAACCCGAGGTCGCTGAACTCATGACCGAACAACTCGGCCGCGACGTGCAGCGCCTCCTCGACCACCCCGAGCTCTAAACACACACCAGCATTATGAAACACATCGTCATCCTCCTTGTCAGCCTGTTCTTCACCACCTCCTGCGGCATCGCCAGCGAGCCCGTGACCTTCCTTTATCAAGGTGAGGTCGCCGGCGTCATGTGCAGCGCGTGCAGCAATCATGTGCAGACTGCGCTCGCCAAAATCCCCGGCGTAAAGAACGTGAGTGTCCTGCCTGCCAAAGACGGCGGACTCCCACGTCTCGAAATCACCGCCACCAGCGCCTCGATCACCCGCGAGGACTGTGTGAAGGCCCTCGGCGATCAAGCAAAGATGTATGACGTGCGCAGCCTGAAGCTGGCTGTGGCGAAGTAACCGCGCTTGTCTTGACACACCCTGCCTGGAACCCATAGTCGCGCCCGCTCATGCCCGCCCACCCACGACAGCCTCTACCACGCCCACTCGCCCAGCGGCTCGTGGTCATGCTCGTGTGCCTGTCCCTCGGCATGCACTGGGTGCTGCTGCAGGGCGTGGCTTGGACGGGCATGATCATCTCCTTCGCGAGCCAAGGCACCGTGCTGGAGGCTGTCGAGAAGACCTTCGATGGCCAGCATGGCTGCGCGCTGTGTGCGAAGGTGAAGGAGGGCCGCGAATCGAGTCAAAAGGAACCGGGACAGAGCAGCCAGTCATTGAAGAAAATCGACGCCGTGCTGGTGGAGATCACCAAGCTGGTCACGCCTGCGGCAAAAACCATCTCCTTTGTGTTTCTACGCGAAGAAGGCGAGAAACGGACACTGAGGCCGGAAATGCCGCCGCCACGACGCGGGCTGGTTTGAATGTCCATCGAACCTCCAAGTTCGATCCACTGAACTGCCGGACTTGAAAGTCCGGCCCACGCCCGATGCGCCTGCCGCCATTCACGCGGCTGGCCCTTTCTCCCCTCTCACTTTCCATGAAACCATTTCTCACTGTCTTTTTACTCTCACTCACCAGCGCCTCCTTCGCGCAGACCACTCCCGTCAAAAAAACCGCAACGACGCTCAATGAAGTCGTCGTCACAGCGAACAAATCGCCCTCGCTCACAGTTCCAAGCCTTCAGCAAAAGAAAGAACAGCTCGCCAAAACCATTCCCGGTGGCGCGGGCGTCGTCGATGCTGAAGAATACAAACGTGGCCGTGCCAGCACGCTCAAGGACGCGCTCGATTTCGCCCCTGGCGTCTTCGTCCAATCGCGCTTCGGCGCGGAGGAGTCGCGCCTGTCCATCCGTGGCTCCGGCATTCAACGTACTTTCCACGGGCGCGGTCTTTGGCTCATGCAGGACGGCATGCCACTGAACCTGGCCGACGGAGGGTTCGACATGCAGGCCATTGAGCCGCTGGGCACCAATCACATTGAGGTCTATCGCGGAGCGAACGCCCTGCAGTACGGCGGCACCACCCTCGGGGGAGCGATCAACTTCATCTCGAACACGGGCCACACGGCATCGCCCTTCCAGGCGCGGTTTGAGATCGGCAGCTTCAACACGCGGCGCGCGCAGATCTCCTCCGGGTTTGTGAGCGGCAACACGGACGTCTATGCCAGCATCACCTCCTCGCAAACAGACGGCTTCCGTGACTACAGCGAGCAGGAAAGCCTGCGCATCTTCGCCAACATCGGCACCAAGATCAGTGCGAACCTTGAAAACCGCTTCTACCTCACCTGGGTGGACAGCAAATCGCAACTGCCCGGCTCGCTGACGAAGGCGCAGTTTGAGGCCAATCCGCAGCAGGCCAACGCCGGCAGCATCGCGCTCAGACAGCGTCGAGATTACCAGCTTCTCCGCCTGGCCAACAAGCTGACCTACTCTGATGGCGACAACACGCTGGCGTTCTCCTTGTTCTGGTCCTGGAAAGACCTGGATCACCCCATTTTCCAGGTGATCGACCAGCTCAGCAACGACCTCGGCTTCGATCTGCGTTACGACGGCCGCAATCATCTGCTCGGCCTCGACAACGATCTGACGATCGGTGTGAACTACATGTATGGC
>Ga0315900_10002322_pt1 | contig 29238 bp, 20 predicted proteins | sample LakEriMetagenome_FD_203521 | JGI IMG/M metagenome (GOLD analysis project Ga0315900, IMG submission 203521) | Freshwater fungal communities from buoy surface, Lake Erie, Ohio, United States - Buoy 12 MA114 | ecosystem: Environmental > Aquatic > Freshwater > Lake > Lake biofilm | place: USA: Lake...
TGCGTCCGCGTACGCCGATCAGGCCGCGTGTTGGAATCAGGAAGTCAACGCGGGCGCGACCGTCTGCACCGTGCTGGATGTTCTCCATGCGCGCGCGACGCTCAGCCATGATGCCAGTGATCACACCAACGAAATCAACAGGTACGTCAATCGTGAGCTGCTCAAATGGCTCCTCAATGCCGTTCTCGGTGCGATGGATCAGCACCTCTGGTCGCGAGACCTCAAGTTCGAAACCTTCGCGACGCATCTGCTCAACAAGAATCGCCAGCTGAAGCTCGCCGCGGCCGCGCACCTGGAAGGCTTCGCCAGAGTCAGTTGGGCTGACCTCAATTGCAGGATTGCCCAGCACCTCTTTTTCGAGTCGCGCCTTCAGCTGTCGTGAGGTGAGGAACTTCCCGTCCTTGCCGCCGATCGGGCTCGTGTTAACGCCGAACGTCATCTGTAGCGTTGGTGGATCAACGTGGAGTCGCTCAAGTGGTCGTGGATCGGCAGGATCGGTGATCGTCTCACCGATTTCAACATCGGCCAGCCCCGCAATGCCGACGATTTCTCCAGGGCCTGCTTCAGGAACTTCGACGCGCTCAATACCCTGCGGCAGGGTGAGGCTCGTGACGGTGCCTGTGACGCTCCCCTCTTCGCGAATGATGGTGATCTTTGCCCCCTTGCGAACAACGCCGTTGCGAATGCGACCAACAGCGATACGGCCGACGAAGTCGTTGGCGGCAAGGTTGGTGATCAGCACCTGCAGCGGGTGGCCTGGCTCATGCATCGGTGCTGGTGCGGTCTCAAGGACGCAGTCAAGCAGTGGAATGAGGTCGGTGCCAGGCTTCTCCATGTCGCGCGTGGCGGTACCGGCACGCGCATTGGTATAGACAATCGGGAAGTCGATCTGCTGCTCATTCGCACCGAGGTCAAGGAAGAGTTCGTAGACCTCGTCGATCACCTCCTTGATGCGGGCATCTGGACGGTCGATCTTGTTGATCACGAGGATGACGGGGAGGGATCGCGCCAGCGCCTTCGAGAGGACGTAGCGCGTCTGTGGGAGCGGGCCCTCGGACGCATCAACGAGCAGAAGGACGGCATCGACGGCGAGGAGGCTTCGCTCCACCTCTCCACCGAAGTCCGCGTGCCCTGGGGTGTCGACGATCACGACGCGGACTCCCTTGAAGTCGATGGCGGTCTCCTTGGCGAGGATCGTGATCCCCTTCTCGCGCTCCAGGTCGCCGCTATCCATGACGCGCTCAACGAGCTCTTCATTGGCTCGGAATGCGCCGTTCTGGCGGAGGAGGCTGTCGACCAGGGTGGTCTTGCCATGGTCAACGTGCGCGACGATGCCGACCGTTCGAATGCCGGTTTGCGCGACGAGACCTGCGGGTGGATTTGCTGTGGTCATCTGGAGATTCTCGCACGCTTCGCCGACCCGTATACTTTGGGCATGACTGTAGCAGCACACATCGCCGTTTCAGGGGCCCCGACTACCCCTGGTGTTGCCCGCCCAGAGCTCTCGCGACTGGTCGAGGCCGCCTGGTCTGGCGGTGCACATCCGATCCTAATCTCGGGTCTTTCGACGGGCGAAGCCGCCCCAACCTTGAGCCGTGTCACCTCCTCGGGTGAGTTCAGCGCAGTTGCCGCCGATGCGCTGAGCGAAGTCGCAGGCACAACGGCCGTCATCACCCTCCCGCTGAGCCACGCCGGCGTTGACCCCGAGACAATCACGGCGCTTATTGCAGCGCATGGCCGAGAGGGCAACCGAGTACTCGTCGCCTCATGGAATGGTGAAGCGGGTCCGATTCGTCTGACCCCGATTGAGGGCTCCGAGGGAACAGAGGTGCAGTTGGAGTGCGGCGATGAGGGTGTGGTTAGCCCCTCTGATGGCCGTGCATCACTCGCATACGAAGCACCACCTGCGGATACCAACGCCGTAGATCCGTGGGAGCAGCGTGGCTCCCAGGCTGAGGAGCGCTAGCTCTTAACTGGGCGCCCCGAGAGGCCGAGTTCGGCCCACTGCTTCGCATCGGGTTCCGATGGCGCTTCGAGCATGAGGTCGCTCCCCGACTGCGTCTTCGGGAAGGCCATCACTTCGCGAATGTTGATCTGACCAGCGAGGAGCGCCGCCCAACGTTCAACGCCGATTGCGATGCCGCCGTGTGGCGGTGCGCCGTACTCAAAGGCATCGAGAAGCGCACCGAACTTTGCACGCGCATCGTCGAGCGAGTGGCCCATCAGTGCGAAGGAGCGTTCAAGGAGCGCGCGATCGTGAATACGAATCGAGCCGCCACCAAGCTCCCAGCCGTTCAGCACAATGTCGTACTGCTGTGCGAGGGCTCCCGCTGCAGGATCGGCCTCACTGCGCTTCGCAAGATCACCCGACGTCGTGGCGAGCAGGTTGAGATGTTCAGGAACCGGCGCGGAGAACGGATTGTGCGTTGCATCCCATCGCCCCGACTCGGCCTCCCACTGATACATCGGGAAGCGGTGCACCCAACAGAAGGCGAGCACATCGGGATCGGCGAGTCCTAGCTCAAGCGCAACCTCAACGCGCAGGCGACCAAGTACCTCAGCGGAGAGGATTTTTGGACCAGCAACGATCAGCAGAAGGTCACCATCGGCATGCGTTGCCTTACCGCCGGTTGCAGACCAGAGCGCGGCGGTTGCCTCTGGCGAGAGGAATTTCGCAATCGGCGAGCGAACCTCACCATCCGGCTGCAGCGCAATCCAGACGAGGCCGTTGGCGCCGTAGCGCTTGGCGCGCTCCGTCAGGTCATCAACATCGGAACGAGTGATCCCGCCGCGACCAGCGACGCGAATGGCACGAATACGCCCACCGCTTGCGCGTGTGTCATCGAAGACCTTGAACCCGGTGCTCTCTGGGAGCGCCGCGCCAAGATCAATCAGCTCCATCGCAAAGCGGATGTCGGGCTTGTCTGAGCCGTATCGCTCGATCGCCTCCTCGTAGGTAAACGTTGGGAGTGGCAGCTGCTGAATTGGGCGATCTGGTCGAATACGCTTCGTCACCTCGATCACCATCGCTTCGACATAGGCGCGCACACTGGCCTCGTCCACGAAGCTCATCTCGATGTCGAGCTGGGTGAACTCCGGCTGTCGGTCGCCGCGAAGGTCCTCATCTCGGAAGCAGCGGGCGATCTGGAAGTAGCGGTCAAAGCCCGCGACCATCAGGAGCTGCTTCATCTGCTGCGGCGACTGTGGCAGCGCGTAGACGCTCCCCTGCTGGAGTCGCGAAGGCACGATGAAGTCACGCGCCCCCTCAGGGGTCGACTTGATGAGGATTGGTGTCTCTACCTCGACAAAGCCGTGCTCGTGATGCACTTCTCGAATCGCCTGCACCATCGCGCTGCGCAGAAGGATCCGATCGCGGAGCGGTTCGCGGCGCAGGTCGAGGTAGCGGTACTTCAGCCGGAGGCTCTCGTCGATGGGGGCATCGGTGTCATTGATATAGAAGGGTGGCGTTTTGGCCTGGGAGAGCACAGTGACGCTCTCACCTGCGACCTCAATGCCGCCAGTGGCGAGCTTCTCGTTCTCGGTGCCTGCGCGTCGTGCTGCGACGCTGCCTTCGACGGCGATCACCCACTCGCTGCGCGCGTCGGTAAGGGCGGCGTGGGCTTCGGGGGCGACGGCGGCGTCAACAACCACCTGCACGATGCCGTAGCGGTCGCGTAGGTCGATGAAGACGAGGCTGCCATGATCGCGTCGGCGGTGGATCCAACCGGCGAGGCGCACTCGTCGACCAACATCACTCGGGCGCAGTGCGCCGCAGACATCACTTCGGAGGCCCGTGGTCAACTTTGCCGCGTCGGTCATGCTACCCCTCGTTCTTCACTAGTTGCAGTGCCGCGGCGATCACGCCACCACGCTCCGCTGGCTCCGCCTGACTCGCCTTGGCGAGATCTCGCAAGGTGAGGCGCCCATCTGGCTCAATGATGATGACCGCCAACGCGCCATCGCGCACTGCTCCCTCGAGCTGCTTCCCAATCTTCCGTGTGCTGACGTCGGCGCGTGCGCTCACCCCCGCGGCTCGCAGTTGGCCAGCGATCGCCACGCGCTCCGCCACCGATTCGGGCTCGATTCCCGCAACGACAATGGCGGGGCCGCTCGCGGCTGTTGGTAGGAGTCCGCGCGCCTCTAAGGCGAGGACCACGCGGTCGATGCCGATAGCAAAGCCGATCCCAGGGGTTGGCGTACCGCCGAGTAGTTCGACGAGACCGTCGTAGCGACCGCCGCCGCCGAGCGCCCCCTGCTGACCCTGCTCCCCCGGAAGGAGGTACTCCCACGCGGTGCGGGTGTAGTAGTCGAGCCCGCGAACGAGCCGCGGTGCGGGAGTAACGGCAACGCCGATCGTTGCCAGGCCAGTGGTGACCGCCGCATGGTGCGCCGCGCAATCGCCACAGAGGTGATCGGTAATGGCGGGTGCGCTCCCGGCGCGCTTGAGCGTTGCTGGCTCTTTGGAATCAAGGAGGCGCAGCGGGTTCGTGGCGAGACGCGACTGATCCACCTCGCTCAGCTCTTGCACAACGGGCATGAAGTGTGTGCGTAACGTTTCAACGTAGGCGGGTCGGCAGGTTGCGCAGCCAACAGAGTTCAGGTGCACCTGCACGTCGGTGAGACCGAGATCGCGAAGATAGGCGACGCCCAGCTCTATGACCTCGAGGTCAATCCCAGGCCCGCTATCGCCGATCGCCTCAATGTCGAATTGCGTGAACTGGCGATAGCGCCCCTTCTGTGGTCGGTCGTAGCGGAAGAGTTGCGCCACTGTCGCAAGTCGTACGGGCTGCGGCTGGGAGCGCATGCCGTGCTGGATATAGGCCCGAACGGCGCCGGCGGTTGCCTCGGGTCGGAGCGCCAAGGGGACCGCATCATCACCACGCGGCTCTAGTCGATAGAGCTCTTTGGAAACGATGTCAGAGGTGCCACCAACAGCGCGTTCGAAGAGTGCGCTCTCCTCCGCGATCGGCAACTCGATGCGTGCGTATCCGGCGGCATCTGCCGCGGCCCAAGCACGATCGGTCGCCCAGCCATGCGCAGAGGCAAGTGGCTCAAGGAGGTCGCGTAAGCCGCGCGGTGACTGGAAGCCGCTCACTGGTGCTGCTCCCGCGAGACACTGCGAACGCCACGCACGCGCTCAAGCCGCGCCATCAGCCTGGCAAGCTCACTAATAGATCCGACAGCAAGGGTCATCAACATCTCCGCATTCGTTTGGCCTGTTGTCTGAACAGTAGCGGACAAGATGTTGACCTTCTGCTCCGCGACCACCTGGGTGATCTCCGTCAGGAGGCCGGTGCGATCGAGCCCCTCAATGCGAATCGTCACTGGATAGCTCTCGGTGGTGGCTGGCGTCGTCTCCCACTCCACGTCAATGAGGCGCGAAGCCTCTCGGGCGGAGGTTGAGGCGTCGCAACTGGCGAGGTGTACGGTCACCCCCTTGCCGCGGGTGATGAAGCCGACAATCGGATCACCCGGGAGTGGACGGCAGCAGCGACCGAATCGCGTCAGGAGGTCGGGCACGCCCTTCACGCGAATCCCACCGGTTCGCTCCGCTGGGGCGACCGCCGCAGCGCTCGTGCTGAGCGGCAAGAGTGACTTCGCGTCGTCCGAAGCGACGCCGAGGCGTGAGACCACTTGCTGTGGGCCGATGGCGCCGTAGCCAATCGCCGCGTAGAGGTCATCAACACTCCCCTGGTTCATCTGCTTGGCTACCTCCTCGAGGCGCTCGCGGCCGATGGACTCGAGGGTGGTACGGGCGAGGCGACGGAGTTCGCGCTCCAGCGACTCACGCCCATGCAGAATGTTCTCGTCGCGCTCCTGATGTTTGAACCACTGACGAATCTTGTTGCGCGCTTGGCGCGTGGTGGCGACATTGAGCCAGTCGCGGCTCGGACCATGCTTCCCCCGCGCCGTCACCACCTCGATGATGTCGCCTGACTTCAAGCGATACTCCAGCGGCACCAGTCGGTTGTTCACCTTTGCGCCGATACAGCGGTGACCGATATCGGTGTGTACGAGATAGGCGAAGTCGAGCGGCGTCGCACCGGCGGGAAGCTCCTTCACATCACCCTTCGGCGTGAAGACGTAGACCTGATCCTGGAAGACATCAAGTCGAACGCCCTCGAGGAACTCAGAGGCGTCGGTGACGTCGCGCTGCCACTCCAGCAGCTGGCGCAACCAGGCGAGCTTCGCGTCGTAGGCAGCATCTGCTTGCGAGCCATCCTTATAGCGCCAGTGCGCAGCGATTCCAACCTCGGCAACCTCATGCATGGACCGAGTACGAATCTGCACCTCAAGCGGACGCCCATCAAGTGCAACGACAGCGGTGTGCAGGCTTTGATAGAGATTGTTCTTCGGTACGGCGATGTAGTCGTCAAACTGATTTGGTATCGGCCGCCAGACGCTGTGGACTGCACCGAGCGCGGCGTAGCAGTCGCGCAGGTTCTCCACGATCACACGGATGGCATAAACGTCATAAATCTCCGAGAAGTCGCTGGAGCGGCGCGCCATCTTCTTGTGGATGGAGTAGAGGTGTTTCGCTCGGCCGGAGAACTCTGCCTCAATGCCCGCACGCTCAAGTTCTGGCTTGAGAACGGCAATAGCACGATCGACGTAGTCGGCGCGCATATCCCGTCGCAGCTCCACCATGCTGGCCAGCTCGTGGTACCGCTCAGGTTCAAGCGCCTTGAAGGCGAGATCCTCAAGCTCCCACTTCATCTGCCAGATGCCGAGGCGCTCTGCGAGTGGCGCATAGATCTCAAGCGTCTGCCTGGCGATACGACGCTGTTTCTCTGCTGGCAGGGCTGCCAGGGTGCGCATGTTGTGCAGCCGATCGCCGAGCTTGATCAGCACCACGCGAATGTCTTGGGACATGGCGAGGAACATCTTGCGAATGTTTTCGGCGTGCTGCTCCTCCGCACTCATTGCAGAGAATTTGCTGAGCTTGGTGACGCCATCAACGAGGATGCCGACCTCATCGCCAAAGCGTTCAGCAATCTCAGCAGCGGTGACCGACGTGTCTTCTGGAACGTCATGTAGGAGGGCGGCGACGAGGGTTGCCGCATCAAGGCCGAGGTCAGCAAGGATCAGCGCCGCCTCAGCGGGGTGCGTCACATAGGGCTCGCCCGAGGCGCGCACCTGCGTGCCATGCGCCTCAACGGCGAAGAGGAAGGCATCATCCACGAGGCGTGCCGCCTCCGGCGTACCGATTCCCGCTGCAACCTTGTCGCGCAGCGCTTCGCGAAGTGACTCAACCGGGCGCGCAAGTGCGCGGACCTTGGCGATTGGATCCGCCGCAGGGCGCTTGGCCCGAGGCGACTTTTCGACCGGCTGCGGCTCGATGCTCATAGTTTTGGAGAATAGCCGAGCGACGAGAGCACGCTCTGCGCCGTCGCCGCCTCATCCCACTCTTCGTCAACGCCATCTCGTTCAATGGTGCGCTCGTGCCCCTTCCCCGCCAGAAGCACGACGTCGCCCGGCTGGGCAGCGCTGATCGCGGCACGAATGGCGGCTGCGCGGTCATGAAGGATCTCAAGACTGCTACCAGCGCGAGGGGTGGCAGCGAGGTACGCCGCTCGAATCTCCTCCGCGATATGGTTTGGGTCCTCGCCCCGCGGGTCTTCGTCGGCGATCCACACCAAGTCCGCGCCCGTTGCGGCTTGCCCGACCGCTGTACGTCGACCAGGGTCGCGCTCACCCGCAGCACCGGTCACCAGCAGTAGTCGCCCGGCAGGGGCACACAGTTCGCGCGCCACCGCCACCGACGCCGTGAGTGATGGACCCGTATGGGCGAAGTCGACGATGACGCGGAACGGCTGTGTGCCGCTGATGAGCTGACTTCGCCCCGGGGGTCCGACCTCTGCCTCAACTGCCGCAATCGCGGCGGGAAGTGGCAGGCCCCACGCAGCAACGAGGGTTAGTGCCGCCGCAGCATTCGCAGCATTGATGCGACCAGGCATGCTGAGATGCAGCTCAGCCTTTACGCCATTGATCAAGACCTCGTGCTCGGAACAGGCATCGAATCGAGCCACCTGTAGCCCTGCCGCCTCTGCCGCAGCGGCGAATGGCTGCACTGCAGGGTCACTCGCATGCACGACGACCACGCGCGGAAGGCGACGTGCGCGACTCGCTGCACTCCCCACCGTTCTTGCCACGAGCTTCGCTTTCGCGGCGCGATACTCATCAAGGTTCGCATGGAAGTCGAGATGGTCTGGCGAGAAAGTTGTATAGATGGCTGACGCGAAGTTAATGGCGCCGACGCGCTCGAGTTGCAGCCCGTGACTCGTGCTCTCCACAGCGGCCGCCTCATCACCAGCCTCCACCATGTCGCGTAGCGCGCGTTGCAAGGCGGGAGCCTCCGGCGTGGTCTGATGTGCCGCCGCAGCTCGCTGGATGCCACCAACACGGCTGATCGCCGTTGAGATCAGCCCAGTGCGTAGTCCGGCGGCGGTGAGCGCGGTTGAGAGGAACGTTGCTGTGGTGGTCTTCCCGTCGGTTCCCGTTACGCCGATCGCGAGAAGCTCTTCGGCTGGATCACCCTCCCACCACGCAGCTGCAGCCGCTAGGGCGGCACGCGCATCGCGAACGAGGATGTGTGGCACGCTCGCCGCTACGGGCCGATCAGCGATCACCGCAGCTGCACCACGCTGAACCGCGTCATCAATGAACGCCAAGCCATCCTGAGACCGTCCAGGGATAGCCACAAACACTCCACCCCGAACAACCCGACGAGAGTCGTGTGTGGGAGGGCTCTCGATCTCCACGGTGGTGGCGCTCCCTGCCAGTAGCAGCTGCGCGTCTGCCAAACGTGCCTCCAGGTCTCGAAGCAGGCGGCCAGCCATCAGCAAATCCTCCCCGCATGGACGCCAGAACGAAGAGCTTCGTGGCTTCTATTCACGACGAGACTTCGCCCCGAAGGAGCAGCGCGCGAACTCGCGGCGGGAGTGCCGAGGCAACTAACCTCAATACTGGCAGCGCCTCTTGTCGCCGAGCGAGAACTGTTAATCCAACGTACGCGGCTAGCCCCACGATCGTTCCAACGCCCGCCGCAGCGGTGCCTGCGAGCACACCGACCTCGCGTGCAGAGTCCATGAATGGCGATGTAACGAGAACAGCCAAGCCGGCGGACACGATGGATGCAACTACGGCAAAGATGATCAACTTAAGAATGGTAGCGGCGTGCACAATCTGCGACCGACGGGCCAAGAGACCTACCAGCGCGATAGCCTGAATCCAAGTCCCAAATGGAAGGGCCATAGCGATGCTAGAGAGGCCAAACGCGGGGAACCACAATGTCGCAAACCCAAAGATGACCAAACATCCACAGACCTCAGCGAGCGTCGGCCGCAATGTATCGCGTAGCCCGTAGAAGAGTCGGATAGCCACAGAGATGATGCCGTGTGCGACAAGGCCAAGGAGCAGCAGGCGTAGAAGGTCGGCCGTGGCTGTGATGGACAGCACATCAATGCTCCCCCCAACCACGAGCCTCACCGCGTCAAAGGCGAAGAGTGCTCCGAGCACTGCGATTGGCGACAACAGCCAGATCACTGTGCCGATGCTGAGGGTTGCGATCGTGCGCACCCGTGCGAGATTGCCACGCGCCACATGTGCCGCCACCTTTGGTAAGATTGCCATTCCAATAGAGGAGGTCACCAGGGCGAGCGGCACCTGCATCAACGTGAACGCATAAGACCATACGGTGATCGCGCCTCGACCGCTCGAGCCAGCGAGGGAGATGAGGTATGCCAGCAGGAGCTGGACGAAAAGCACGGAGCCGACGCGAGGAAGGAGCGAGCGAAGAGCATCCCGCAGCAACGGGTCGCTGAAATCGGGACGTGCTGGTCGGAGGGTGCTTCGCATGAGAACGGCTCCCGTAACGAGCAGCACAGCAACCGCACCCACCGCTGTACCAATCGCCGGACCGTAACCGGCAGCTGCTCGTCCGCCAATCAGCGCTCCACCGATGGTCCCAGCGCTGTAGAGAAGTCCCGTGATCGCTGAGGTTCCGAATCGGGAACGGGCTGCGGCTGCACTGGAACAAACCGCAGAGAGAGCGAGTGCGATGGTGGCGACATAGAGAATGATGCTGAGGTCTGCCGCTTCGTTTTGTTGGCTGATCGGCAGGCCGCCAACCAGCACGCCGCTCAATGTCTTCGCGACAATCACAATGACCACCCCGAAGAGGATAAGCAGCAGCAGCATCGCAACGAGCACGGAGCCCACTAATCGTTGAGCGCGAAGGTCCTCTCCCCGTTCCAACAGGGCGCTGAGCTGCGGAACAAGCACGGTCGCAATGGAGCCGGCAGCAATAAGCGCGAACACGATGTCGGGGATGCGGAACGCAGCGAAGAATGGGTCCAGTGTGCCAGTCGCCCCGAAGACAGCAATGAGCACGGTGATGCGCGCCCAACCAGCAATTCGAGAGGCGAGTGCGCCCGCAGCCAGAACAGAGCTACTACGCGCGGTGCTTGCACGAACGACTGGTGCGACGGAACGCCGCTTCATGGCTTGGCCCCGGTACGTCGCGCACGTGGATGCGCGGACTTGTAGAGGCCACGTAGGCGTGTGGTTGAAACGTGGGTGTACACCTGCGTCGTGCCAAGGCTCTCGTGCCCGAGCAGTTCCTGCACCACGCGAAGATCTGCTCCGCCGTCAAGGAGGTGCGTGGCGAATGAGTGGCGCAGCGTGTGCGGATGAAACGCCTCCGGAAGGCCAGCTGCACGTGCAATGTCGTCAAGTCGTGCGCGAGCACCGCGCTCGCCGAGCGCTCCACCGTTTCGATTCAAGAAGAGCGCAGAGGTTGACGGTGTGGCCAAGGCAGCGAGTGCTGGTCGACCATCCGACAGATACGATTCGAGCGCGCGAATACATGGCGCACCAAAGAGTGCGACGCGCTGCTTGTCGCCCTTCCCTGTCACCTTCACCTCACCGCGGCCGAGCTGAAGGTCGGCGAGGGTAATCGCTACGACTTCCGCTATACGCAGGCCAGCCCCGTAGAGGAGCTCGATCAGCGCGGTATCGCGCAGCGCCAGCGCAGGTGAGGTGCCAATCGCCGCCTGCGCAATGAGCTGCTCAACTTGTGCCTGCGACAAGACATCAGGGAGCCGCTTCTCGCGCTTTGGTCGGGCGAGCGCATGCAGTGGATCCTTCGCCACGCTCCCCTGCCGCACCCAGAATCGGTAGAAGGTGCCGAGTGCGGCGAGCCGCTGCTGCACGGTAGAGCGCTCACCATCTTCACTAAGAAGGGCGATGTAGCGGCGCAGGTCTGCCCGGCTTGGCGTGCGCCAGTCGATGCCCTCAGCGTCGTACCAGGCAACGAGCCGCTCCACCGCCGTGCGGTACGAGCGCTCTGTTGCGGCAGAGAGTGCACGCGCACGCAGGTGCATGATGAAGGGGGCGATACGCGGATCAGTCACAGCAGAAGAGAGCGACGCCACGGGAGCCGGTCCGCGGCCCCGAGCCATTAGACCGTCTCCACCTGTTCAGCCGGTGCCTCCGCGACCGACTCAACGGCGGCAGGCTCCGCCGCGGGATCCTTACTCTTCGCCTTCGCCTTTGGCTTCGCCTTGGTCTTTGCCTTGGCTTTGGCCTTTGGCTTCGCCTTGGTTTTCGCTGCGGCTTTCGCGCCGCTGTCGGCGGTGGCTGCGCCGCGTCGCGGACGCTTCGGCACCCAGGCGAGCGGATCAGGTTCACCGCCCGCGATGACCGAGCCAAGGACAACAACCTCTGGCAGGGTTACGCGCGCGCCGCACTTGGTGCAGACGCCACCCTCATCGTCTTTACCAATCACCGCGCCGCACTCGGCATGCGTTGCGCCCGTTGGACGCGGTCGAATCGTCTTGCATTCGGGGTAGCGGTTACACGAATAGAAGTAGGTGCCGCGCTTGTTGTTCTTCTTCGGCCCGAGCTTCCCACCGTGCTCAACGCCACAGACAGGGCAGAGTGCATCAAACTCAAGCTTGAACTCTGCGGGTACCTCCGCCTTCGGAATGTAGCGGCACTCTGGATACCGATCGCAACCGAGGAACCAACCGAAGCGACTCCGTCGCTGCGCCATCTTGCCGCCATGTTCCGCGCCGCACATTGGACATGGAAGGCCCGCACCTTCAAGCGTTGGTGTGTCGCCCGATGGCGTGTCATCGCCAATCACCTTTGAAAGCGACTTGCGCTCGGCGTGTTCTGGGTAGAGCGTGCAGGCGAGGTACCAACCGAATCGGCCGAGGCGCTCCTCCATTGGATGCCCCTCGGAGCACTTCTCTTCGCTGGCTCGATTGCGGAACTCTCCAGCGCCGATTGATTGCGCCTTCTCAAGAACGAGTGGATCAAAGGTGCTCCAGAACTTCTGCAGCACGTCGCGCCAGTTCGCGCGCCCCTCTGCCACTGCGTCGAGCTCTTCTTCCATGCCGGCGGTGAAGCCAAGGTCAACGAAAGTAGAGAAGTGCGTGGTGAGCAGGTCGCACACCGTTTCGCCAAGTCGCGTGGCGCGGAGGCGATTATCTTTGTCGCGGTCAACATATTCGCGCTCTTGAATACGTTCGATGATGGCGGCGTAGGTTGATGGTCGGCCGATGCCATGCTTCTCTAGCTCCTTGACGAGCGTTGGCTCGGTAAAGCGTGGCTCAGGTTTTGTCGCGTGCGGCACGCCCTCTACTGTGGCGACGCTCCCCTTGGAGCCCTCTGGCAGATCGGGAACCTTCGCTTCAGCATCTTCGTCCTCGTCGTCACGACCTTCGAGATAGACGGCGGTGAAGCCGGGCTCAAGCGTTCGCGTTGCAACTGTTTTGAGACGATCGCTTCCTGTGCTCCAGATCAGCGTGGTGGATGCAGAGATCTTGTCGGGCATCTGCGATGCAATCGTGCGCCGCCAAATCAACGTGTACACCTTCAGCTCGCGTTCATCGATATATGGCGCGGCGAGTTCGGGGGTGAGGGCGAGATTCGTTGGGCGAATCGCCTCGTGGGCCTCTTGTGCGTTCTTCGACTTCGAGGCGTATTGGCGACCACCCTCTACGAGCATCTCTGGGCCGAATCGTTCGCGGATGACCGCCGCCGCATCGCTAATCGCCTGCTGGCTCAACGTGGGTGAATCGGTACGCATATAGGTAATGAGACCGGTGCGTTCGCCGCCGATCTCCACACCCTCGTAGAGCTTCTGGGCGAGCTGCATCGTGACGCGCGAGCGGAAGCCGTGCTTTCGACCCGCCTCCTGCTGCAGCGTGGAGGTGGTGAATGGCGGAACTGGGCGCTGTTTACGCGTTCCCTCGCTGCGCTCCACAACGACCGCATCAGCGCCTTCGAGGCGGGCCACAGCGGCTGCCGCTACCTCTGGGTCAAGCTCGAGAATCTCCCCCTTCTCGCCGATGAGGGTGGCTGGAACGACCATGTCGCTCGCACTCGCGGGGCGAATCCCGATCTCCACCGTGGTGTAGTGGCGTGGGATAAAGGCGCGGATGGCACGCTCGCGCTCCACAACCAGGCGAAGCGCCACCGACTGCACCCGCCCGGCCGAGAGCTTCGGCTTGACGAGCCGCGAGAGGAGCGGCGAGAGCCGGTACCCGACGAGGCGATCGAGAATGCGGCGCGCCTGCTGGGCGTTAACGAGGTCGAGGTTGATGGCGCGGGGGTGGGCGAACGCCTCAAGGATGGCCCCCTTCGTGATCTCGCTGAAGGTGACCCGGTGGCGATCCGCCTCGGGGATGCCAATGGCCTCGGCCACATGCCAGGCGATCGCCTCCCCTTCGCGGTCAAGGTCAGTTGCGAGCCAGACCGAGGTTGCCTTCTTGGCGGCACGAGTGATGTCATCAAGGCGCTTCTGCTTGTCTTCAATGATTTCGTAGACCGGGGTGAATCCGTTCTCCACGTCGACCGCCATGCTCCCCTTCTTCGTCTTTTGGGGGAGATCCCGAATGTGCCCATAGGAGGCGAGCACGGTGTAATCGGGACCGAGATACCGCTCAATCGTCTGGGCCTTGGCCGGCGACTCAACGATAACGAGGTTGGTGGCTGCCTTTGTCATGGGCGAGAGCGTAGCACCGCCCCCAGAACGCGCCGCCAACGCCCGCCGCGCTGCTCAACGAGCCCGCGCAGGCTCAAGAGGGTCAGGGCCGCCACCAGCGCCCCCGGGGACTCCATCGCGAGGTCGCTCAGATCCCCCTCAACGACCCCTTCAGCCCCGGCTGCATCCATCCTTTGAAGAATTTCTCGCTGTAAGCCTGAGGTCTCAGCGTCAGTTGCGCCCGCCACGGCATGCGGCGCACCGTGGGAATCCCCAAGCTGACCTCGCAAGGACAGTGCACAGACAGTAAGCCACGCACGCAGGTCAGCCTCCCCGGAAATGAGCACGGGTGAGCGCTCTTCCGTGAGACGCAAAGACAACTCCTGCGCTCGCTGGAGCCAGCGGAGCCCTCCTTCTGCACTCTCTGCACCGTAGGGGGCGCTCACAACCGCTACCGGGAGCCCGAGACCAGCCGCCGAATCTGCGGTAATGAGCGCTCCCGAGCCCTCGGGTGCCTCAACGACGATCAGCCCGTCACAGAGCGCCGCCAGGAGGTGGTTCCGGGCGGCAAAACTCCAGGCGGCGGGCGGGGTTCCGACCGGTCGATCCGAGAGAAGAAGGCCCACCTGCTGGATCTGCTCAGCCAGGCGCCGCGCTCCGTAGCGCAGCCCAAGCGGGGCAGGACTGGGAAGTACCGCGATGGTCTCCCCTCCCGCCTCTACGGCTGCCAAATGGGCCACCTCGTCGATGCCCATGGCGAGGCCTGAGACGACACACCACCCCGAACGCGCCACCTCAAAGGCGATGCGCCGAGCGGCTGCAGCGCCGTGGGGTGAGGGGCGCCGCGTGCCAACAATCCCAATCGATGGTCTCCCCAGCACCTCAACTCGCCCCAGCGCCCAGAGCGGGCGACGCCGATCTGCATCGGGGGCCAACCCGAGGGCCTCACTGCGCCGCTCAGGGATTCGCGGATCGCCCGGGAGCAGCGTGACTGCGCTCACCAGTGATCGCCGTGCAGATGGATCGCCTCTGCCACATCAGCGTCACACACAACATCGCGACCGTCGAGGAGCGCCACCACCCTCGCAACCTGTTCGATCTGACTCCAGGCGCGTACCCCAAGGCCCTCGATCGTGCGGCGCGTGGCACGAGTCATCGCATCAGAGCGTTCAGGCTGGCGCGCGAGGGCTGCACGCACTGATGTCGCGCGTTCTCGGGCCGTGAGTGTGGTGAGTTCACCGCGCGGCAGTGCAGCCAACGGCGTACTCGGTCGAGCAAGCCGCACGCGCAACGGGAATCGATCACGAATTGGTGCGGAGAGTGAGAGGCTCCCACGACGTCGTGCTGCAGGGAGGCAGCGACAGGTCCCACTCGGCTGCTCCAGCTCCCCACAGCCACAGGGGTTGCCAGTGGCGGCCACAATCGCATCTGCCGGGAAGCGAACCGAACGCCCCGCACGAACCAGATCTACACTCCCGCGCTCCAATGGTTCGCGCAAGGCCTCAAGCGCATCGCGCCGGAATTCACCGATCTCATCAAGAACGAGGAGCCCACGATGCGCCCACGTCAACTCGCCCGGCGTCATGCGCGGCCCACCGCCGATAAGCCCAGCAACCGTGATGTCGTGATGCGGAGCTCGCAAGGGCGGTCGCCACGAGTACTCAGGAGCGTGTCCGCCTGCCGAAGCGATCGCAGCGACCTCGCTCTGCTCCCCTGAGGCCAGGTCGGGCAAGATTTCATGCAACGCGCGCGCGAGCATTGACTTCCCCACACCAGGCGGCCCTTCAAGCAGAATCGGAAAGCGTCCGCATGCTGCGATCAAGATGGCGCGTGTTGCGATCGGTTGACCACGGATGGCGGCAAGTTCACATGAGACAGCGATGCTGGCAGGTGGCGATGCGACACGTGCCAAGAGGGCTGGTGTATCTCTCCGCGCACCATCAACCGCTGCTGCAGCGTCTGCAAGCGTCACAATGGGGATCGCCTCACCTCCAAACGCCGCAGGGAGCATCGCCACACTTGCTGGGAGCAGCACGCGGTGACCGAGCGACAACAACGGCAGCGCAAGCGGCAGTGCACCAGGTACGGTGCGTACCCTGCCGTCCAGCGCCAGCTCACCAATCGCTGCCAGCGTTCCTCCGCAACGATGGCGAATCTGTCCGCTCGCTAGAAGTATGCCAAGTGCGATTGCTAGATCGAACGAACCGCCACTCTTACGTAAGTCGGCTGGTGCGAGATTGATGGTGATGCGACGAGCGGGCCAGGTGTAGCCAGCCGCACGAATGGCGGAGCGTATGCGCTCGCGCGCCTCGCCGACAGCGGTATCGGGGAGTCCAACAATTCGTGTTGCAGGAATGCCAGGGGCAACATCTACCTCTACCTCGACCGGAACCCCTTCAATACCGACCAGGGCGGTAGAGGCAACGGAGGTAGGCATAGAGGGAGGATCGCAGCGGGAAGTTACCGCGCACGTAGCGGGGCGGACTAGAGGTCTGCTGCAACCTGTGCGATCGTCTCAATGAGGCGTGCAGACCAGCCTTCAAGTTCGTCCTTGCGACGGAGCGCCTCGCTCACTGGAACGAGGGAGCCTGCGAGTTTATGTGTCTCACGAATATGAATCGATGGCAACGCTAACGTCGCAATGAAGACGATGCCGAGGTGCACGCGACCAACATCATCACCGTCATCGTTCAGCAGCCCAATCGGCGTGAAGGATGGCAGCGTTGGCGTGGCAACCTCTTCTGCCCACTCTCGAGCGAGCGCCGCGCGAATGCCACCGTCGCCGGGTGAGATGTGCCCGCCCACACCGAACGAGGCACGGCCGTGCAGCCGCTTGTCACTGCCACCCGCGAGGCGGTCCATCCAGAAGAGCTGCGTATCGCTGGCAGGGGCTCCCGCAGGACGATAGAGGGCTACTGCATACGGGATGGGCTGCTTCCAGGCGGGATCTGACTCAAGTTCGCGCCGCGGGCGCGCCTGGGTCAATCCGTCGAGCCGCTCGATTTCACGCTCCCCCTCTTCAGGGCTGCTGAAGGCCCGGAGGCCGGTCCACGCGCCTGCAGCGAGTGCCAGCTCACGTGGAATGCCGAGGATCTCTTCATCGGCGCCCTTGGCCAGTGGATCTGCGCTCACTCGTTCTCCGTAAGCACTGCGCGCGCGGCAGCGAGACGCTTCTCTAGGTCAACCCGACCGATGATCGGATCGTTCTCTGCGGCTGCCAGTCGTGCGTCCCACTGCTCCAAGATGAGGCGCAGCGTCTTCAGGCGCCGGCGAACTTCGCGCGCGTTCGTTGCCAAGATGTCGGCACCCATCGCCTCTGAACCGCGCGCGAGCCGCGTAGCAGAGAGCCAGCCCGTACTGGCGAGCAGGTGCGAGATCTTCCAGCCGTCAGGGGCATCAGCCGCATCGCCGAGCGCCACCGTCTCCACCAGTGCTGCCGCTACGAGCAGCGGCAGGTGGCTGACCGCAGCGGTCGCAGCATCGTGGAGCTCAGCCTCGAGGATTACCGGACGCGCGCCACAGCTGGTTGCGAGCCGCTCTACCAGTGCAGCGGCACCACCACCGTTGGCACCCGGGACAATCACCCATGGGCGACCGAGAAAGAGGTTGGCGTCTGCCGCGGCAAAGCCAGTCTCATGGCTCCCAGCCATCGGATGGCCGCCACAGAAGCGAATGTTCCGCGCCGCCGCCTCCTTCGCAATCCACACCTTGGTCGAGGCGACGTCGGTCACCACAGCGCCATCTGCAAGGCGCCCCGAGCGACGACAGATCACCAGCTCATCGAGAATTGCGGTCATGGCGATCGGTGGCGCGCAGAGAATCACGAGCGCTGCACCATCGACCGTTTCGGCGATTGAGCGACCAACGGAATCAATCACGCCTACCGCCAGCGCCTCTCGCGGGCCCGCTTGCGTTGGCGTCCATGCAACGATCTCGAGGCCGCTCTCATCAAGAGGGCCAACGGAGGCGGGATCTTCGCGCAGCGCCCGCGCGATGGAGCCGCCGATCAGGCCGAGGCCGAGCAGCGCTACCTTCACTGGCGGTCAGCCCACGGTGGCGATGGCGTCGAGTGCGCGAACGACTGCGCGAATGCCGCCCTCAAAGTTGCCAAGATCCATTGACTCATTCGGCGCGTGTGCATTGTCGTCTGGTGGCGTGAAGCCGAGCAGCACAACTGGGAGGCCGAGCTCTTTCTGGAAGAGCGCAGCGATCGGAATAGAGCCACCCTCACGGATGTAGAGCGGCGGCACACCGAAGGTCGCCTCAAGTGCCCCCGCCGCAGCGTTCAGGTACGGATCACCAAGCGGCGTAAGGAAGGCGTCACCGTTGCCGAGGTTCTGCACCTCAACCTGGAGTCCGGCAGGTGCAGCGGCGCGTAACGCCGCCTCAAGCTGACGGCTGATCTTCTCTGGGTCTTGTGCGGTCACGAGGCGGCACGAGATCTTGGCGTGTGCATGGGCTGGGATGATCGTCTTGGAGCCGTCGCCCATAAAGCCTCCCCAAATGCCATTCACGTCGAGTGTTGGGCGCCCACCACGTCGCTCAACGGTAGAGAAGCCGCTCTCCCCCGCCGTGGCGGTGGCACCAATGCCTGCGAGATAGCCAGGCTCGTCAAACGGCAGAGCGGCGAATGCGGCGCGGTCGGCTGGTGTGAGCTCAACGACATCATCGTAGAAGCCAGGCACGGTGATGTGACCGTTCTCGTCATGCAGCGAGGCGATCATGGCGGCGAGGGCGTTGGCGGGATTCACCACGGAGCCGCCGTAGCTCCCCGAGTGCAGATCAACATCGGAGGCGCGTACGTCCACCTGAATGTAGGTGATGCCGCGGAGCCCAACCGTAAGAGCTGGGCGATTGCCGTCAAAGAAGCCAGAGTCGCTAATGATCACGGCGTCGCCGCTGCAGCGGTCTGGGTTCGCCGCCATCCACGACTCAAGGTTCACGGAGCTCGACTCTTCTTCCCCTTCGAAGACGTACTTCACGTTCACTGGCAGGGTGCCGCGTGTGGTGACAAGTGCCTCCAGCGCGCTGAGGTGAATCACGATCTGACCCTTATCGTCGGCAGAGCCACGACCGAGCATGCGTCCGTCGCGAACGATCGGCTCAAACGGGCTCGTCTTCCAGAGATCGAGCGGATCTCCCGGCTGCACGTCGTAGTGGCCGTAGATCACCACGGTCGGGAGCGAGCTATTGACGATCTTCTCGGCCACAACGATGGGGTGGCCGCCGGTCTCACTCACCTCTACACGCTCGGCGCCAATGCGACGGAGCTCAGCGGCGAGCCACTCTGCAGCTGCGCGGCAGTCTGGCGCGTGCTCGGGAAGGGCGGAGACACTCGGAATCTTCAAGAACTCTGCGTACTTCGCCATCCGTGTGGCTGCCGTCGCAACGAGGTGCGCCTCCTCTGGCCCCTCTAGCCCCTTCCAGGCGAGTGTTGGGGCGTACGCCATTAGGCGGGCTGTCCCGCCGCCGTGCCCTCAGGGCCAGGCTTTGCAGCTGGCCCAGCCTTCGATTTGGCCTTTGACTCTGGGATCGATACGCCCGCGGCTCGCAAACGATCAAGCAACCCGGCGTATGCAGCTGGCTTCGCAGGGAGGCCATCAAAGAGCGCCTCAAACGCCTCACCCTCGACGGTCTCTTCGGCAATCAGCTTCGCTGCGAGAGCATCTAAGCGGTCGCGATGCTTCGTCAGCACTTCGCGCGCACGCTCGGCACCACGATCGATAATCGCGCGGACCTCTTCGTCAATCTGCTTTGCAACAGCCTCGGAGTAGTTCTTCTGCTCCGACATCTCGCGGCCCAGGAAGATCATCTCGTCTTGGCGGCCCAGGGTGACGGTGCCCAACTTCTCGGACATACCGAAGCGCGTCACCATCTTGCGCGCAAGATCGGTCGCCTTCTCAATGTCGTTTGATGCACCGGTGGTCGTATCGCCAAAGACGAGCTGCTCCGCAACGTTGCCACCCAGCATCGCAGCGATCTTGTCTTCAAATTCGCTCTTGCTCTGCAGGTAGCGGTCTTCAGTCGGCAGGTTCATCGTGTAGCCGAGTGCCATGCCGCGGCTGATCACCGTGACCTTGCTGACCGGATCGCACTTCTCAAGAATGCGCCCGACCACCGCGTGGCCACCCTCGTGGTAGGCAATGATCTGCTTCTCTTCATCGGTAATCAGGCGGCTCTTGCGCTGTGGGCCGGCCATTACGCGATCGAGTGCCTCTGCGAACTCGTCCATGCCAATCGTGCGCTTGCTCCGACGTGCGGCAAGGATCGCAGCTTCATTCATAAGGTTGGCAAGATCAGCTCCAGAGAATCCTGGCGAACGGCGCCCGATCTCTTCCAGGTCCACCGTCTTGTCGAGCGGCTTCCCCTTCACGTGCACCTTCAAGATTGCAATGCGACCCTTCAGGTCTGGGCGATCAAGGATCACCTGGCGATCGAATCTGCCTGGGCGTAGCAGCGCCGGATCAAGCACGTCAGGGCGGTTCGTGGCGGCGATGATGATCACGTTGGTGCCCGTCTCAAAGCCATCCATCTCCACGAGGATCTGGTTCAGCGTCTGCTCGCGCTCATCGTGCGATCCGCCGAGTCCGGCGCCACGCTGGCGTCCGACGGCGTCAATCTCATCGATGAATACGATGCACGGCGAATTGCGCTTCGCCTGATCAAAGAGGTCGCGCACACGCGAGGCGCCGACGCCAACGAACATCTCAACGAACTCGGAGCCAGAGATGCTGAAGAACGGCACGCCAGCCTCACCGGCAACGGCACGGGCGAGTAGGGTCTTTCCGGTGCCGGGGGAGCCGATGAGCAGTACGCCCTTCGGGATTTTTGCGCCCAGCGCTTCGAAGCGCTCTGGGAACTTCAGGAATTCAACGACCTCTTCGAGTTCAACCTTCGCCTCCTCGACGCCTGCGACATCGGCAAAGGTGACGGGGGTTTTGTTTGCAATGAACATCTTCGCCTTGCTCTTGCCAAAGCCCATCGCCTGATTGTTCTGCCCCTGCGCGCTGCGCATCATGAAGACGAAGAGTCCGCCGATAAGAAGCACCGGTAGAAGGGCGCTGATCAGCAAACTAAAGAGCTGGCCGGAGTCGTCAGGCTTCTTCGCACCAAACGTCACACTGTCGGGGTTACGGCCGCCAGCCGTGGCGGCGGCGCGGACATCGTTGTAGACATCGGTCAACTGTGTAGGGACCTGCACCTGATAGGTGTCTGGTGGGGTGCCGACCTTGGTGACGGTGAGGGTCTGCTCCTGCTGCACTACAGAGGCGACGCTGCCGCCGCGGACTTCAGCCAAGAATGCCGAATAGTCCTTTGTGGCGGCTGGCACTGGGGTGAGGAGGACGCTGCTCAGGAGCACGACAGTACCCAGGAGCAGGATCAACATGACCGCACCATTGCGCAGAGCCTTTGGAATCATTAGGTTCCCTCCGTTCTCCGTCTTCCACAATGGTGCGTGGTAGCGAGGGCAGGAATCGAACCTGCTACCAAGGGCTTATGAATCCCCTGCTCTACCGGTGAGCTACCCCGCCGTGCCTCTCCATAGGATACCGAACGGGGCTCCCCCACGCACTCCAGGGCCAGCGCCCGCAATGGAAGCGATCCGCTAGGCTCCGAGGATGTTGCGAATTCTTACCCTCTGCCACGGCAACATCTGCCGCTCCCCTCTCGCTGAGGTCCTGATTGAGGCGGCGATCAGCGCCGACCCGCTCCTCGCTGGGCGCGTGGTGGTCTCAAGTGCTGGCACCTCTAACGAACACGCCGGCGAGGGCATGCATGCCAACAGCGCCGCAATCCTCAGTGCACGCGGCCTACGAACCGCCCACCGAGCGCGCCTCTTCACCCCAGCTGTAGCAACGACCCTCGATCTGGTGCTCGCCGCCGATCAGGCCAATCTACGAAACGGGCGCACCATCATCCGTATGGCCGATCGACAACCAGAGATTCGCTTGATCAGGGATTTTGATCCAACGGCCGTTGGTCGCGATCTCGATGATCCGTGGGGTTACCCACCAACAGAATACGAACGTACCGCTGCAGAGATTGCTGCGGCGATCCCCGGCCTACTCGCGGAGCTCCGCGACCGGATCTAGGTCTACTTGAAGGAGAGGATCGCGTCGACGAGGACACGGTCAAACGCATCGGCATCCACGCCAACAGCCACATCCACGTCGGGAGTGCGTCCGCGCTGCTTCAATCGATCGCCATACCAGTCGGTAATCGTGCGGCCACGTGCAAGGTCGCCGAGCTCAACGTCAACGGCGGCATGCACGAGCGCCAAGAGGTTCGGCACCGCAAGATGCGCCACCGCAACCGCGTCGTGCACAGCGGAGGCTGGCCAGTCGTACCTATCCTTATGGAAGATGGCATAGAAGCGCAGCAGGTCGGCGAAGATCTTTGCCGGTAGCGTCCCAGCAGCATCGAGTCGCTTCATCGCCGCTTCACCCGTAAGGGCACGGTGTGTTGCGTCGAGACAGACCATCGTGATCGGGATTCCTGCGGCGAAGACAATCGCTGCCGCATCAGGGTCGACGTACGAATTGAACTCGGCCGATGCGGTCACATTCCCTTCGGCGATCGCACCGCCCATCCAGCAGATGTGCGAGATCTTTGGCTTCAGCTCAGGGTGATCGCGGAGCAGGATGGCGATGTTCGTCAGTGGGCCAAGCGGCACAAGCGTCACCGGCTCGCTTGACTCGCGCAGAAGTGTTGCAATCAGGTCAACGGCGCCCGCGGCATGCTCAACACCCGTTGGCTCTGGCAGCTCAGCACCATCGAGCCCTGAATCCCCGTGCACGTATGGAGCCACCCAGAGTGGTCGCACGAGTGGTACATCGGCACCAGCGGCAACACGCACATCGTTTGCGCCAAGCAGGGCCAAGGTACGGCGCAGGTTTTCGTAGGTCTTCGGCAGCGATGCGTTGCCGGCAACGGCCGTTACCCCGAGCACCTTTAGCTCTGGGCGGGCAAACGCAACGGCGAGCGCCATCGCATCGTCGTGGCCTGGGTCGCAGTCGATGATGATAGGTAGCGGCTTCGCCACGGTTCCGAGTGGCGCGCGGCGTGGCGACGGGGGGAACGGCGTGGAGAGCGGAAGCGGATTTGGCTTCAGCTCGCTCATGGGAGCCTCGAGTAGATGTCGACCATTTCGTCGGCGAACCGTTTGCTATCGATCGTGAGTCCCACGTCGCAATTCGGCTCAATCTTGTCGCGCTTCAGTCGGTATGGGTTGGCATCGCCAATCGTGCGGCCACGTGCTGGACCCTGCGTTGCATCGACCACAACGTGATAGCGCGCCACACCAACAAGATCAGGGATAGCGAAGTGCAGCACGGCGACGGCGTCGTGAATCGCCATCTTCTCGCCCTGGCCCCAGGCCGCGGAGCGATCAAAGGAGAACTTCAGCAACTCAGCTGCAATCTTGGCTGACGCTCCTGGCAGCGCCTTCAAGCGATCGAGGATGCTGCGGTCAAGAGTTGCATGGTGCGTTACGTCAAGGCCAATCATGGTGATCGGCAGGCCGCTGTTAAAGACGATCTCTGCAGCGGTTGGATCGGCATAGATATTGAACTCCGCCGAGGCAGAAGAGTTCCCCTCGCCAACCGAACCGCCCATCAGGCAGATGTGCGAAATCTTGGGGGCAAGATGAGGGTACGAACGGATCAGTAGCGCAATATTGGTGAGCGGTCCCACCGGGGCGATCGCTACTGGCTCAGGTGATGTCTCAAGCAGGCGCGCCATTAGGGCAACGGCCCCCTCTGGTTCAACGGCACGAGGTGCCTTTGGCAACTTGGTGTTGCCGAGCCCGCCTTCGCCGTGCACTTCAGTGGCGCGTTCAAGAGGCCCGGCTAGAGGTCCAACCGCACCCTCGGCAACCGGCACATCATCTGCGCCGTAAAGGTGAAGCAGGCGCAGGGCATTCTCGGTGCAATGGTGCACATCGGCGTTGCCGCCAACGCTCGTCACCGCAAGGAGATTGATCTCGGGCCGCACCACCGCGCACGCAATCGCTAGCGCGTCATCAAGCCCCGGGTCGCTATCGATGATGAGCGGCAGCGGCTTGGCAACGGTGCCAAATGGCGCCGTGCGTGGCGTGAGCGCTGCGTGGTGAAAGGTCGGCCAACCGAGCACCGACGGGTTGCTCACAGCGCCAGCGCCTTATCCCTGGTCGTACGGACGGCCAGCCGAAGCTGGTGCACGCACTCGACCGATAAGACCTGCCACCACGATGATCGTGACGATGTACGGCATGGAGAGCAGGATCTGCGGCGGGATAGAAACGCCAAGACCCGACAGGAGCGTCGTTGCCGCACTCGTCATACCAAAGATGAGCGCCGCTCCAAACGCGTAGATGGGATTCCACGCGCCAAAGATCACGGCGGCAAGCGCAATGAAGCCTTGGCCCGCGCTGGTATTGATTCCGAAACCACCCGTTCCGCTCAGTGAGATGTAGCTGCCAGCGAAGCCAGCAAGGAGTCCAGCGACCAACATTGCGCGGTAGCGCAACTTAACGACGTCAATCCCAACCGTCCCCGCAGCATTGGGCTGCTCGCCTGCCGCTCGCAGACGCAGCCCCCAACGGGTGCGGTAGATCATGTAGGTGAAGAAGAGCACGAGGCCCACAGCGATGTAAAAGAATGGATTTAGCGAGAAGAGGATCGGCCCGATAACAGGGACGTCCGAGAGGAACGGAATCTGGATCGGCATGATGCCGATCGGCCGGTTGTACTCACTGTATGGCTGAAGAATACGCAGGTACGCGAAGGTGGTCACACCAAGGGCGCCGATGTTAATGACGGTGCCTGCGATAATCTGATCGACCTTGTAGCGAATGCCGAGCCAGGCGAAGAAGAGGCTGACTAGCGCACCGATGATCGCGCCCGCGATCGGACCTGCGATAGCGATGCCCGTGATACTCGAGGCAATCGAGCCAATCATGGCACCGAAGAGGAGCTTGCCTTCCACGGCGATGTTCAGGATCCCGCTGCGCTCCGAGATGATTCCGGCAAGCGCGCCAATTCCAACAGGGACGGCATACAGCAACGTGCTGGTGAAGAAGACGGTCAGATTCGCGGTTGTGCCATCAAGGAGGCGCGCCAGAAGGGCAAACACCAAGAACGGGGAAATCAGGCCAATGGCAATGCGCCATCTGAATGATGCGCCGCGCACAAACTGCAGCGAGGCCGTCGCTCCAAAACCGACCGTGACAGCCGCCCAGAGAAGCACTACCGGCACTGAGAAAGACACATCTGTACCGCCGATCTTATCCACCCAGAATGCGAATCTCCCCTCGACTCCCACTGAGCCATTTGTAATGGCAGCGGAGAGCAGGGTGAAGAGTGCAAAGAGCGCCGCACGAACGCGTGATGCTACGAGCTGCTGCTGCGCATCAGCACCGTCCCCCACAGAGGTGGAGCGCTTTGCTGGGGTAGACGTGGTCATCTTCGCGCTCGCCGCTGCAGCCGGCTTCTTCTTCTTCACGCTACCTCCCTGCGTACTCACTTGGCCACCGAGCGTGGGCGTCGGCGGAACGGGTTCTTCAAAATGCCCAGCGTCAGCTCAGGAGCTGCGATGAAGGCGATGACGAGTGCCTGGATGAAGAGGAGCATTTCGATTGGGATGCCAGTCTGCACCTGCATCAGGCTACCGCCGTGCTGCAGAAGGCCGAACACGAGCGCAGTCGCAACTACGCCGCTCGGCCGCGTACCACCAACGAGGGCAACAGCGATTGCAGTGAAACCAACACTGCCAGCTATACCAGGCGAGAGCTGCTTGATCGTGCCGACGGCGACAAGGGCACCACCGAGACCAGAGATTGCTCCTGAGATCAGCATTGCGGTGATGATCGAGGTGCTCGCGCCAATGCCTGCATACTTCGCTGCAGCAAGGTTCAACCCGGCCGCTCGAAGTTCAAATCCACGAGTGGACCGGAAGAGGAACCAACTGACCGCTACTGCAGTGAGTAGCGCGATGATGATGCTGATATCCATCCGCAGAGCTGCGATTGGCAGGATGCCTGGCAGATCAACGAACTGACTGAGCTCCTTCGATACCGGTTGAATTCGTGGTGGCTTCTGGATGAATTCGAAGTTTGATACGAGGAAGAAGACGAACTGCCCAGCGATGAAATTGAGCATGATCGTCGTGATCACCTCACTCGCGCCGACGCGAGCCTTCAGATAGCCCGGAATGAACGCCCAGGCTGCGCCACCAATGACGCCAAAGATCATCACTAGGAGGATGGCAACCGGCGCCGGTGTAACCCCAGCGCCAAAAGTGAGGGCCGCGATGGTGCCGCCAACGGCACCCATCGTGTACTGGCCAGCACCACCAATATTGAAGATGCCAGTTCGGAACGCAACAGATACGCCAAGCCCAACGAAGATCAGCGGCACGGAGGCAACAATGCTTTCAACGATCGGCCGCAAAGCGCGTGCCCAGAGCTTGATGTCGCCATTAGAGGCGAGCGCCTTCCCAATGTTCTCTGGATCGCCAAACGCTCCGCGGAAGAGTGCGCTGTAGGCGGTCGCTGCTCGGCCAATGCCGAGACTCAACGCACCAATTGGATCTGAGAGGAGCCCGCCAAGCACTTCGATGTCGGTGAAGACGATGAAGAGGGCGCCAACAAGTAGCGCAACTGAGATCGAAAGTGCTGGAACGCGAATCTTTGTACCGAACTTCTTCAAGCGATTCACTTGGAGATACCTCCCATGAGGAGGCCGACCCGCTCACGTGTCGCCTCCTTGGCATCCAGAATTCCCACAATGCGGCCCTCGTACATCACCGCAACGCGATCGCCGAGCGCTAGTACTTCGTCGAGCTCAGTACTTACGATCAGCACTGCGGCCCCAGCATCGCGCTGCTCCACGATGCGACGGTGGATGTACTCAATCGAGCCAACGTCAAGGCCGCGTGTTGGCTGTGCAGCGATGACCAGTCGAACATTGCGACTGAACTCGCGCGCAACAATCACCTTCTGTTGATTGCCTCCCGAAAGCGATGCGATGTCGGTGTTGATTGACGGAGTGCGAACATCAAAGTCCTTCACCGCCTGTTCCGTCGCCGCGGCAATCGCTTTGCGGTTCAGCAGGCCGTTCTTGCTGTACTGCGGCAGGTGGTACGTGTTCAAGATGTAGTTCTCAGCGATGGTCATGCCCTTCACCATGCCGTCGCGGTTGCGATCTTCAGGAATATGGGCAACCCCCGCCATCGCAATCTCGCGCGGCGAACCGGCATGCAGCGGCTTCTTCTCCAGGGCGACGGTGCCTGAGTCAACGAGTCGCAAGCCAGTCAAGGCCTCAACGAGCTCGGTCTGGCCATTCCCTTGCACACCTGCAACAGCGAGGATCTCGCCGCTGCGGACTTCAAAGGTTGCGTTGTTCACGGCGAGATCACCTGCGTCATTCAGCACGTTCAGGCCCTTGACCTGCAGGATTGGCTCGGCAGCTTTGGACTTGGATCGGCTTACGGTGAGCTGCACCTCGCGCCCCACCATCATCTCGGCGAGCTTGGCCGGGGTCGCCTTCTTTGGCGTAGTTTCACCGGCAACTGCGCCGCGGCGCAGCACGGTGATCTTGTCGGCAACAGCGATCACTTCGTTCAGCTTGTGCGTGATAAAGATTACTGAGGTGCCGCCCTTTGCGAGACCGCGAATGATTTCGAAGAGCTCCTCGGTCTCTTGTGGGGTAAGCACTGCCGAAGGTTCATCGAGGACGAGGATGTCGCTCTTGCGATAGAGCGCCTTCAGTATTTCAACGCGCTGACGAACACCGACGGGGAGCGATTCAATCTTCGCGTCTGGATCAACGTGGAGGCCATGCTTCTTTGAGAGCTCTACAACCTGCGCACGCGCAGTGGCTCGATCAAAGCTTCCGAGAGGGCCCTTGGTTGGCTCGTTTCCGAGAACAACCGATTCGGTGACGTCAAACACGGGTACAAGCATGAAGTGCTGGTGCACCATGCCGATGCCAGCATCAATGGCCTGGGCAGGATCGCGGAAGATGCGCTCCTTGCCGTCAATCAGAATTTTTCCGGAGTCAGGACGATAAAGACCCGAGAGGATATTCATCAGGGTGGTCTTCCCAGCGCCGTTCTCACCGAGAAGGCCGAGGACCTGACCCTTGTCAACAGAGATGGAGATGCGGTCGTTCGCCAGAACGCCAGGGAACTGCTTTGTAATCTTCTGCAGTTCAAGCCTCATGCGATGCAATCCCTCCCTACTCTGCTGCTGCTTTGCCAGAGATACTCTTCCGCCCGGATGCCGAGGCACCCGGGCGGAGAGCGACTACTTCAGCGCCGAAGCGATGGAGTTGTACTTACTTCTTTGCCCAATCAAGGACAACTACCGAGCCGTCAATGATCGCGGCCTTCAGGGCCTCGACCTCTGCCTTGAGCTCAGCGGTTACGAGCGTACCGAAGGTTGCGGTCCAAGCCGACTCGGTGCGATCGAGCGTGGCGATCTGAACGCCGCCGTTCTCGAGCGTACCGATGTAGTTGGTGCCACCCTTCTTGCCTGCGTAGTTGTCGTTCACTGCCGTGATCACTGCAGCACCGATATTCTTCTGTGCTGAGGTCAGGAGCGTTCCACAATACTCAGGAAGGCTGACGCACTGGTCGAGGTCCACACCGACCGAGTACTTGCCTGCATCCATCATTGCCTGATAGGTGCCGTTGCCCGTGGTGCCCGCAACTGCGTGCACAACGTCGGCGTTCTGGCCCATGAAGGCCTCTGCGGTCGTCTTACCAAAGAGCACGTCGTTAAACGGCGCGGTCGCTGGGTTGAACGTACCGGTAGCTGCGACTGGATCCCAGCCCAAGACATCAATTGCAACGCCCTTCTTGTCGGCGTAGTACTTGGCGCCGGCGACCCAGCCATCCATGAACTTGGTTACGCCTGGGTACGGTGCGCCACCGTAGGTGGCGATGACCTTGGTCTGCGAAATGCCAGCTGCCAAGTAGGCGGCGAGCATCGAAGCCTCGTCAATCTGGAAGTCGATACCGGTGAAGTTCGCCGGAATCGTGCCATCCTCAAGTGCCCAGGTTGCGTCTACCCAACCGAATGCAATGTCTGCATTGGCTGTGTCGAGCGCGGCGGCCTGCAGGGCGGTGCCCTGGTTGTAGCCGACGGCGATCACGGTATTGCAGTTCTGGTCGATCAACTGCTGAATGTTCGGCGCGTACGACGAGTCATCAACAGCGGTCGTGTAGGCCGTCTGGAACCCTTCAGCCTTGAGTGCCTCGAGGCC
>Ga0315900_10002324_pt1 | contig 29198 bp, 33 predicted proteins | sample LakEriMetagenome_FD_203521 | JGI IMG/M metagenome (GOLD analysis project Ga0315900, IMG submission 203521) | Freshwater fungal communities from buoy surface, Lake Erie, Ohio, United States - Buoy 12 MA114 | ecosystem: Environmental > Aquatic > Freshwater > Lake > Lake biofilm | place: USA: Lake...
GTTCTTTTATGTTCACCCAGGCCTGATGTTAGATATGTTAATTGAAAAATATCAAAACGTTGTGTTGCGACACAATTATTCACCAGACGTATATACAGTATTAATTTATAAATTTTAAAAAATCATTATGTTGAAAAGTATTAATCAACCTTGGGCTATTTCAGACAAATATGCAAACCGTTACGGCAACACATGGACTAATTTAGATTTTGTCTTTGAAGATAAAATTTCAGAAGAAAATTTTAAAACAGATCCAATGAATTGCATAATTGGAACATTACATGTTGCAGGACAAAAAATTGCAATGCGTTATAAAGATCTAATTTCATATTCAAAAGCTATGGAAACGTTCACTAATAATATGTATGCAAGTCGTCCTACAAAAAATGATGTATTTTCTATAGACATCAAAGGCCGCAATTTGCTTTTATTAAAACATGAAGTTGCTAAATTAAATGAAACAATTTCAGAAGCATATCAATCTACGCTTCGAGGATATGAGTTAGGCCTATATTTATAATAAAATAAAGGTCCCCATGATCTACATTTTTCATTATAAGTCAGATACTAAATGTGAACCAATTGGTCGTGTAATGGCAACGAGTTTGGACGAGGCACGAGAAATGATATCGGAAATGAAAGCATTATCCGAAGAATTAATCGATGAATTGTTTATAATTAAAAAACTCGAAGACCATGAAAACAATATTTGATAATATCATTGTTAGTAAATTTGAGTATAATTATTTTGCTCAATTAAATCCTGCAGAACAAATACAATATTTCTTTGATATGTATGAAGCTGCATTATCTCCTAAAAAACATTTAGATTTATCTGAATTCTTTGGTAGCATTAAGGATGCAATTGATGATAATTCAATCTCAAATAAATTTGATGAAGGTGAAACTAGAGATGCAGATCGTGTTGATGTTATGATAGATGATCAAAACATTTTGATCGAATCAAATAGTTTACGTTCAATAAGACACATTGCATTACAATTTATAGAAGCTGGATATATCTTAAGCCGAGATAAAAGCATGGAAAAGTCTTTTAAAAAAGACAAAGTAACAAGATATATTAGAATCTTTAAAATTATAAATCAAGTGTCAACATTATGTCTTAATTAATGGCAAAACGAAGTTCAATTCCAGAAAATATTCAAAAACAATTTGAGAAGCCGCAGTTCCGAGAAGGAGATGCGGTTTTCTTTATTTGGCTAGGCTCAAAAAAATATGGCTATGTTACAACATTTAAAAAAGTTAATTGGGGTATTCAATATACGGTTGAATCAGAAGGTGTCCGCTATCCTTGTGGCATTGAAATTAAAACCTATAAGACAACGTATACAACAGGATGCATCTATGCCGATGAAACAAGATCATTGGGACAGCAAGAGATCATTACACGCATCCAAACCGGACATCCAAGCACATATTCAGAACTTTTTATCGACACCCGAAGGACAACAGTACAAAGCACAAGCAAGTCTGGAGTTAGCGAACGCGTATCTGCAAAAAGTAGTAAAGGAACTAAATCAACCGGATCTAGATCTAAGACAAAAGATGTTGTTCAATCTAGCTCTAATGGAGATAGTAAAGGAAATTCAAAGAAACGAGGAAATTCTGAACTCGACGAAGCAATAGAAAAGCAACGTAACTTTTTAAATGGTTTTGTAAAAAAAGATTAACGTCTAAATCCAATATCAGTTTTTTGATAATCTTTTTTCTTATCAATTTTTGGTTTTTTTGGTTTTTTTGTAGTTTTATTTTGTTGTTTACTCAACAATCTATCTTCTATTGCTTGTAATTTAGGTCCAAAGTCTCGTGTAAAGTAATAATCATCTACTGCATTGATTATATCTTTAGCTTGACCTGCTTTAACTCGTTTAAGGTCTTGTTGCCATATTTTTAATATATGATCGAATTTATATCGATTTATATCTTGTTTGTCTAACTGTTTAAGTACTAATAACATTTTATTAGCTTCATCTCTAGTTATACGCCCTTTTTTTAATTCATACAAGACTACTTGTGTTAAACGTTTTTTATTCCAAAAGCCTGGCGTACCTATGATTCGTTTTATTAGTTTAGTTGATTGAATTACATCTGCAGGTAATTGACTTGCACCACGTTTTGCTTCAGCTGATCTAGAAAACAATGATTTTAATTTACATATATTCAATTTTCTACATACATATATGGTCAATAATCCATAAAATACATACATATATGGATTAGAAAAATCAATATTATATTCATTTTCTTCATCTTTTGTAACACTTCCGCCTAACTTAGGAGCAATTTTATCTGCTAATATTTTATTTTTGCTTCGCAACTGTGCAAGACCCGCTGTTTTAGACATAATATTTTGAAAAACTTGTGAATCTTTTTCTGATGGTAATATTTTTATTAAATGTTCAAGTATCGGAATCCAAACTTCCCATTCATCATCATTTAAAATTTCATTACTTAAGAATTGAGAAAATGTTTGTTGTTTATTTTGTTTTATTAAGTCGTTTACTTTGTAAAATACCGTAGAATTTGGTATTTGTTTAATTGCGTTAATTAATCTATCTTCATCATCATTAATACCGGCTGAATTTATAATTTCTAAAGCAATATCATATACTAATTGATCTGTTTGAATTCCTGGTTTAGGTTGCGGTTTAATAGTTTGGGTTTCTCCGCCAGTAACCTTTTTGGTTGGATCTAATGTTAAACCTTGTTCAATTAATGATGTTTTAATTGCTTCTTCTAATACAATTGTTGATAGTGTTTTCATATTAATATATATTTCTATTTAATAGATACTTTTACAATATCTGTTAATTTAACCCAAGTATCTTCTATTTCATTAAAACCAGTCATCACTGATGGTATTGTTATTTTAGCATATCCATTCTGAATTGTGTCTACGATAAACAAAGCCGGGCCATTTGTGTTTGAATCTGATTTGATAATTTTAGTTCCAGATACAATCCATTCATTTTTTTGTTTTATATACGTTGTAATCGATTGACCTGGTTTCTTTTTAAATGAATAATAATCATATTGATCAATCAATTTTTTTATATCTTGTTTATATTGTTCTTTTTGATTTTTATTCATTTGAGTTTCAAACCAATTATACCACCAATTTAATTGATCTGGTATAGAAAAGAATATATTTGCAACAAAGCCAGCTTTTGCTCCTTGTGCAATTGGCACAACCCAATCTGATTTTATTCCTAGCCGTCGAGCTAAATCTAATATTGCAGTTTCCGGAGCTCTAAAGAATTCTTTAGTAACTCGTCCTAATATTTTCATTGCATCAAACATTGGTTTCAATTCTTCCATATAGTAATTAACTGAAACTTGTTTAATTGAATCTAATGCATTTGATGCCCAACGTTTAATTGGATTTGGCATTGATGATTTTAATTTTTGCAATATACCTTTAAGTGTCGATATTGATTTAGCAAATCCGGATCTAATCATGGATTGTAATGCTGCAACTGCCGATTCTCCTTTTGATAAAAATTTTCCTAATGGCGTATTTGCGATAGTTTTAACCATAGAAAATAACATTTTAAACATTCCTTGTGATATTTTAATAAGAATGCCACCATTTTTTATCCATGCAAATAACGTACGAAATTTGTCTTTAAGCATTTTAAATAGTTTACCGCCAGTTCCGCCGAATGCTATACCTAATGAATCAAAAAATAAGTCAATTGATGCATCAGCATCTCCTTTTGATAATCTATCAATATCATCTATAGCTAATATACCAAATAAAATAGCTACTGGAATTTTTGTCCATGGAGTCGGAATTAATGAAGCAGCAGTAGTAAGTCCAACACCTAATGGTGAATAAACCATTTCGCGCAACCCACCTGGAGCATTTACAAATGATGAAAATGTATTATGTTGTAAATAATATTCGGTAGATACAAACGGTCGTAATATGATATCTCCAACATCTGGCAAATCCATTGCAACTGATTTAGAAATTGATTGATATAAATTTTTATCTTGAAGCATTGCATTTGCTTGATTGATAACACGTCCTGGCAAATCTCCATACCGAATATTTTGATAATTAGAAGCCTTGCCGGCAGCTACATCTACTGCATTTTTTAGATCATCATATGAAACAAGTTTTTTAATAGTCCAACCATAATCACTTGGAGATAATACTCCATATAAATGAATTGCAACTTCAAGTAAATCTGCAGAACTTAAAAATGTTTTTAAATATGCTGCTAAAGTTTGACCATTTGAAATCTTTTTAAAACTTTTAAATACTTGTTTGTATTGTTCTGAGTTACGTATTTGATTAATTGCTTTAATTGCAACATCTTCATCATCATTAAAAACTCCTTTTGCATCATAAAGTTGTTTTGCAATACGATTAGCATTAAATTTTGAAGATGGTGCTGATTTAAATATGGCACTACCTGGCTGTTCAGATAATAATGATGCTAGTTCTTCATGAATAATTTGTTCTAATGTTAATGTTGCTCGCATATAATATAAATATCAAGTAAAAAAGTTTAAGGTTTGGTTGGTTGTAAGGATTATTCTTCTTATTATAGTAATATAATTAACCAATTAAACATTTAAAAAATAAGAGACATGAAACGTTTATTCCTTTCCGCCGTAGTATTTATTTCTGCTAATGCATTTGCTCAAAGAAATACGCAAGATAGTTTAAATCTTGCTAAAGTTTATGAAATACAACAACTAGTTAAACAAAAGCTTTCTGGAACTGTTACCGAACAAGATGTTTTAGATTTTGTAACATATATCAATAATTCAAAATCAACTACACCTCAATTTCAATTTATTGGGTTAATGAACCCGGATCTAGATGTAATGAATTCAGATCCGAATCAACCAATTAATTTAGAATATCTCAATCAAGCATTCACTCAGCTTAAAAACAAGAAAAATGTTCGAATTGAATTTGTAGGAATCGAAGATTATTATGATTTTTATGATGCATCTCACAAAAAGAGTGATTATTTATTAAAATATAAAATTTATTTTATTAATGATACTAGTTTTGGTATTAATACATCGAATTATGTTGATTTGCGTATTGATGTAATTAATAGCAAAGTATCATCAATTTTTTATATTTTATCTAAAGTATAAACAGTATAAAAGGGGCTTTTTGCCCCTTTTTTTATTTACAATATAAAAACTATTTTACTAGTGTTTTTGCGTAATCATATAATCGTTGTACATCAGCTGTAACATCTGATTGTGATATATTGTAGGCAAGGAATTTTTCCTTAGCTGTTTTTGTTGATAAATCATAATATATTTTTTTTGCATCAATAACTTTATCACCCTCAACACGAACTGCAAGGTCCATAGGGCCAATATAAAAGTCTCGATCAATTTCTTTGCCAGATTCTGGATCTAAATTTATAAATAAATCTGCATCTCTATATACACCTAAATATTTAGTATTTGAAGTTGGCACTCGTAACGCGCGTTTTTGAACTCCCGTTCTTGCCGAACCAAATGCATCGCGTGTCCAATTATTTAAAAATAACTGAGTACCGGTTATTTTACTAATTGATTCGATTACTTTATTAAGTGCTGTTAATGGTTTAATTGGTGCTATAATAGGTGCACCAGAACTATATATCCAATTATCAGCGGGGCCTGTAATTTTAGATCCGACGCCAATTTGATCATCAATTGTATATGTTGTATTTCGTAATATCAATCTAATTTGGAATTGGCCTTGATATGAAGGATATACTATATCTATCGTCGATTTAGGTTTAAAACTACCATCTTGTTGCTTTTCAGCAAATCCAATTATTCTACCTTGACCATTTGTTGTATTAAATGTTTGTTCAAATCTTTGAAATTGTGGTGCTGGTTTTGGCGTAGTTTTTGCCACCGGCGCTGTTGCATTTGGATTTTGTTCATGCAACGTTTTAATATTTGCTTCAGATAAATTTTTTACTCCAAATCTAAGTAAATTTTCTGCTAATATGTGTTTCATATATTCCTTTAAGGTTACTAATTTTTAATATAAATATTGGATTTATAAAAAACATTTCTTATATTAATAATATAATTAACCAGTTAACCATTTAAAAAATAAGAGACATGAAAAATTTATTTCTTTCTGCAATTATCTTTGCAATCGTAGCATTTACAAGTAATGCTCAAGTAGTTACTATTAACGTATTTCAAACTACCGAATTAAGAGGTTTTTCGGCTGATCAAACCGTTGCTGAATTAATTCAAGATACTGACGCTGAATTTGTCGTTGATGCGATTCCATATTCATTTACATATGAATTAGATTTTGACACTAAAACATGTTTGTTAAAAGATGGTAATGGTGCGATTGTAGGTAAAGCTCAATTCATTGTTAAATCAAAATATTCAAATCGAGATTTCCAAATTGAGTTTGTACCTACAGAGCCAGGTGCAACATCCGGTATTGTTGTAACGCCAACATCATCGGCATATTATATTGACGATACATTGTTGATTTACTGCACAATTTTCAAGGCATCATATATCTTTTAATAGTATTTAAACAGTAAAAAAGCCCCCTAATTAAGGGGCTTTACTACTTTAATATTATTGTGGTTTAACTGGTGCTTTTGCTGTAGTTGGCTTAACGGCTGGCGCACCCGGAGCTGGTGCTGCAGCTGCAGATTCATAAACTTGCTTAGCATTACCTGACAAGCTTGTATAAAATTGATTCTTACTAGGCCAAACGGTGTTTGCTTTAAGTTTTGTTAAATTTTCTTGTATCCTAGGATACTGTGGTAACATTTTTTGTATATCCGCAATTGGTAATACGCTAAATCTTTTATTAAGATTTTTTATATCATCTAGTACTAAAGTCATTATATCAGGTAAAATGAATTGACGATTTTGCAATAAACGATCAGGCCAACTTGTATTAGAATATAATCCCTTAGACGGATCCCAATTAGCAAAGACTGGTTCATCAGTGCCAGCAAAATCTACAAACATTCCATCTTTAAATTTTCTTATACCTAATCCTAATATACCAACTTGATATGTATTAAAATCTGAACTATTTGGATTATATCGTATTGAATAATAATGATGATATTTTCCGGTAAATTTTACCATACCGCCACCTGCGGCATGTGCCTTTGCAAACGCAGCTGCGGCTGCTTTATAATCTGGAAAAGCTTGTTCAAATTCTCCGGAAAAAGATTCCGTTAATACAGATCCTTCAATTTTTGTAATATCAGATTCAGATAAATTTTTTACTCCAAATCTAAGCATATTTTCTGCTAATACGTTTTTCATGATTTCTTTTCTTTATTTATTATGGTTTAACTGGTGCTTTTGCCGTGCCTGGTTTTGTCGCCGGCGTAGCTGGTTTAGGTGCAGCTGTTACATATAATGATTTTACTTTATCATAGTTTGGTTTTAAATATGTATTAGAAAATAAACCCCAACGCGTTATTCTAGTACCTTTTGGGTATTCAATGTGTGTATCCCACCATTCAATATTTTTTGGATCTGAAATTGCAGTTCGTACATCAGCTGGAAATGTTTGAATAGGTCTGCTAACTTCGTAATACTTAATTAAATTCAATATAGTATTAGCATTAAAAATATTGTTTACTACAGCTGACATCGATGACGGTAGCATTACCCCATTCGGATTTAATGCTACACAATTCCAATATATCCAACTAAATTGTAAAATAGAGTCAGTACCTAAACGTTTTTTAGCAAGTCTATGACCATGGGATGAACTTTCTTTACCGTTGATCTCGTCAGGACCAAAGATAGTTACAAATATGCCGCGGCCGTCAGGTACGATAAGAGATATATTATTAAGTGCAGTTACTGATTTTTGATCTTTAAAATGAGGCCAAACTATGCCATCTTTATCTGTAAATGCCTCTGTTAATATATTTTCAGAAAGCAAACTTTTTAGTTTAATCATTATATAATCCTTAATTTTTTAATATAAATATTTGGATTCACGAAAATACTTCTTATATTAATAATATAATTAACCAGTTAACCATTTAAAAAATAAGAGACATGAAAAATTTATTTCTTTCTGCAATTATCTTTGCAACAGCATTTATTAGCAATGCACAATCATATAATTATATAATGCTTAATGAATATGAAAATTTCATTTTAGATCGATATGATATTGATTATACAGGAATTCATGTTCGTTATATGGTAGAATCTGGAAATATTAATAGTGTAACCGATAACTCTAGTAGAGATTCGATGATTAATGCATATAATCGTTTTTTAAAATTTAATAAAAACTATTTTCATTCAGTTCCTACTATTAGTGATCCTATTTTATTAACAGGCACTCAATATATTGAAAATAAAGATTGTGATAATTTCACAAAATTAATTTGCGGCGACAGCAGATTAATTGTTGGATTCTATAAAAAAATTGTGAATGATTTTGAAAATAATATTCGAAGCGTGGAAATTATAGAAATTAATGATTCTGGCACAATTGATATAAATCATGCAATTTTTATTGAGGATTTTGATGGATTTTCAACATTAATTACCCCACAAGATTTTCCAGGAATGATTTTATGTGGACAATGTCCGATTGAATAGTAAAAAAGGGAGCTAATAACTCCCTTTTTAACATTTATATCAGTTTAAAATTTATACACCATAAAATGCTTTTGCTGAACCTGATAACAATGGTGCAAGTCGTTTTGCAAATCGAATTGCTGTTGATTTAGCCACCGCAGCGTTTTTAAATGTTGCGATTTGTTTATCAAAGATCGGTTTCAATTTTGATACATTATACATAGTTTGTAAATCTCTTAATGGTATTTTATTAAACATCTCATTAATCGCTGCAGCTGCGTCTTTGTCTGATATCGCTGCTTCAACCTGCACTGGCGCCGTATTCCAATATAATGTACTAAATGTAAAAGGTCTACCATTTTCAAAAGCAGCAACTTCACCTTCAAATACCCAACGACCGACCCCAGTTAGATCAGGTATTGGTATTATTACTCCTCCAAAATTTGCAGATTTGAAGCCGACTACTCTTCCCGCATAACGATAATCTCTCTCAAAATTAGCAGCGGCCTGGGTAGATTGTAAATAATATTCTCCTAATACATAATTAGGTTTTGGTATTCGGCTAATCCACGCTTTTTTAAAGTACGCTGCTGCGGCTTTTACTTCTGGCATTGACTTTAAATCAATTTCAGCTTCTGTTAATAAAGATTCTTCAATTCGTTTAACATCCGATTCTTTGAGGTTCTTTACTCCGAATCGTAGCATGTTTTCTGCTAAAATATTTTTCATATATTCCTTAAAGGTTACTATGTATTTTTAATATAAATATTTGGACGTTTGAAAAATAATACTTATATTAATAGTATAAAATAAGAGACATGAAAAATTTATTTCTTTCTGCAATTTTTGCAATCGTAGCATTTACAAGTAATGCTCAAGTAGTTACTATTAACGTATTTCAAACTACCGAATTAAGAGGTTTTTCGGCTGATCAAACCGTTGCTGAATTAATTCAAAATACTGGCGCTGAGTTTATCGTTGATGCGATTCCATATTCATTTACATATGAATTAGATTTTGACACTAAAACATGTTTGTTAAAAGATGGCAACGGTGCGATTGTAGGTAAAGCTCAATTCATTGTTAAATCAAAATATTCAAATCGAGATTTCCAAATTGAGTTTGTACCTACAGAGCCAGGTGCAACATCTGGTATTGTTGTAACGCCAACATCATCGGCATATTATATTGACGATACATTGTTGATTTACTGCACAATTTTCAAAGCATCATATATCTTTTAATAGTATTTAAACAGTAAAAAAGCCCCTTAATCGGGGCTTTACTACTTTAATATTATTGCGGTTTAACTGGTGCTTTAGCGGTACCTGGTTGCATTCCTGGAGTAGCTGGTTTTGGTGCAGCTGCTACATATAATGATTTTACTTTATCATAGTTTGGTCTTAAATATGTATTGAGAAATAAATTCCAACGAGTTATTTGAGTGCCTTGGTATTCAATGGATGTATTCCACCATTTAATATTAGCTGGCTGGTTAATTGCTGTGTATATTATATTTGGCGAAACTAATTGCTGTACTCCGGTCTTAGAATTATATTTCTGTAATTGTTCCATGACATCAGGTTTAAAAACATTTCTAATTACCGCTGACATATCACGTGGCAACTGCGGCTGCAGCCAATTAGGATTCAATGCATTACAACCCCAAAACGCCCAACAAAATTGCATAATTAAATTAGTACCTAAGCGTGTTACCATTACGGCATCTGTTCTGTCACTTCCGAATAAATCTCCTTTAACATCGTTATTAATTGGAGTATTTGCACTATTTAACATGTTAGTAAATGCATCTACTGATTTTTGATCTTTAAAATGAGGCCAAACTATGCCATCTTTATCTGTAAATGCTTCTGTTAATATATTTTCAGAAAGCAAACTTTTTAGTTTAATCATTGTATAATCCTTAATTTTTTAATATAAATATTTGGATTCACGAAAAATAATACTTATATTAATAGTATAAAAGAGAGAAGATGAAAAAGTTAATTGTTATCCTATTCCCATTTGTTGCATTTAGTCAAACTAAAGAAATTGCATTCCGAACATTGGATTCTGTTGAAATTTATTTCTTGCAAGAATTGAATGCATATAGAAAACAAACGTATGCAAAAATACCAGATATCATCAAAAGTGATGTTATTAGTAAAGCTAGTTTACATCATACGCGTTATTTGATCAATATGCATTCAGCTGATGGTATGAGAAGAATATTTGGTCATGACGAAATTGCTACATTTGATAACAATGATGTTTTTTATCATGGTTCTGATACGTTATTATTAGAGCCAGGCGATCGTATAAATTTCTATGACACTACAAATTATGTAGCACAATACAGTGAAATTTGTCAATATTTCCCAGCATATGCACGTACTTTTGAGGTTTTAAGTCAACAAGAAATAGCTAGAAGAATTTTGCAAAACTTTATTAATAGCCCTGATCATAAATCGATATTAGATTTATATCAATCTACACATATTGGCATTAGTATAATTCAACCAACGGAAGGCAGATCTTTGAGTATCATTATTTGCGTAAATTTATGTACAATATCAGATTCTAAATATTTTATTCCAAATAAAGTATTACCTAAATATGGTAACAAGTTAGAAGACATCCAGTAAAAAAGCGGGCTATTAAACCCGCTTTAAATTTTAAAAAATACTATTATTAATAACCTCCAGGCCTTCCTTTAGATAATGGCGGATTCACTCTTTTCTGCCATTGTTTTTGTCGTCTAGCTTGCCATTGATCCGAACCGCTAGATAAGCCGGCCCCTTTTTTTATTCTTATCTTTTCGCCATCATCATTTGTTGTATACATTGCATTGCCACTAAGTAAGTCTCCTAGATTAGCAAGTCCATCTTTTAGTGGTCTATCTTTAACAATTGCAGCTTTCAATTTTCCTCCGGTGACAATACCCATTGATAATTGACGTTCTGTTTCCTTTTTACCCATGTAATTCAATTTAATTCCAAATTGCTTAAATGAACCAGATTGTGAATATTTTGCTGGTGCTGTGACATATGTCTCAACTTCGCCTGCTATTGTTACAGAAATTTGTGCATATTGGCCTGGATTTGGATATTTTGATTTATCTCGTTTTTCGTCAATTGTGCCCCCAGTATTAGTAACTCGGATTTCTTGCGAAATGTCATAATCACTTATTCCTGTTATATCAATATAAGAAATTTTAGCCATTTGTTGCAAAAATGCACGTTGTAATTCTTCATTACGACGTTTTGCTAATTCTTTATTTTTACCAGAGTCTCCAGTTCCATTTACTTGATCAAAGCTTTTTTTCTCTTCGCCATTATTTTCATGTGAATAATCTAAAGCACCTGATTTTTGTTGCCAATAATTACTTGCAGATGATATAACAGTAAGTGCATTTAGTTTAAATTTACCTCCGCCAGCAATAATATCTTTTCCGGACTCTATTCTAGATTTTGATCCTTTACCGTATTTTATAGTAAAATTTGTATTAAATATTTGTTGTTTTATATTTTCAACCATCGCAACAGCACCAGCTACATTAAATTTTCCGGCTGCAAATACTTCTGTATTTACTGGGGTTGTTAATTCAATTGCAGATATGAATTGTTTTGTTTCTTCATCTTTTGTTTTCTTTTGAGCAATGCCCTTTTCAATGTTAGTTAAAACTGCAGTAAGAGATTCTTTTCGTGTAGGAAAATAATCCAATTGTCCCGTTGTACTATCTATATTAAGAATATTACCTACTTCGCTACCTATAGTGCCAGCTGCTGAATTAGCTAAGTTTGTATTATTAACTATATTAACAACTGTTTCACTTGCTTGTTTTAATTGCTCTGCGTTATCTGGTTGTTCTATTGCAATTTTATATTTTAAATCAGAAATATTTTCTGGTAGATCATATGTAACAAATTTCCATCTTTGTGATTTCCTAAAGAATTTCCTCAAATCGCGGCCTTCTTTGCCACTTAATTTAGAAACCCCATCTCCATTAATTATTGCAAGTAGTATGTTATAATAACCTTCAGCTAATGCATTTTTAACATCAATTGGTAATTTTTTATATTGTTCAGACTCTGCTAAATCGTTTGACATTTTATTAAGCATATCATTTACTGAAATTAAATCTACATCTTTTTCTTTAGTAACTTGATATGTAACTCCACCCATTGCGCCGCCTTTGCCAACACCTCGAACTTTATTACGACGATAATCTGTTTTAAAGCCGATACTTTTAGTTTTCGTTACAGTACCAGGTTCTTCTTCTTGTTCTGACAATTTTTTGATTCGTTGTTCATCATTTTCTGATAAATTCTTTACGCCGAATCTAAGAAGATTTTCAGCAATAATATTTTCTAATTTTTTCATATAGTTACCTTTAAGGTGAATTCTTTGTTATAAATATGTAAATAATTAAAAATAATATTATTTTGAATCTTGCAAAATTTTTCATATAATATAAAAAAATCCTATGATACGTTATGGTTATTGTTGTATCAATCAGCAACTATCGTCCCAAGGCATTCGTACCGGACGTGCAATGATTGACCGCAAATTCAAGCTCGGCGGTTTACAGCTTGCATCTGACATTGCTTTAGCAAATGCCAAGGACTTATTGACTATTTTGCAATGGAATGAATCGCAAGGTATTCGTTTGTTCCGTGTTGGCAGTGAGCTCTTTCCTCGTTGGAATCATTATCGCCTAGAAGATTTACCAGGTATTGATGAGATTGCACAACATTTACGTGCTGCAGGCGATTATGCTTTAGCCCATGGCCATCGCATTACAACACACCCTGGTCCATTTCATATCTTAGGTAGTCCCGATGCGGTAGTTGTCGACAATTCTATTATTGGTCTCGAACGACATTCTGAGCTCTTTGACCTTATGGGTTTTGCACCTAGCTTTGAGAATCTTATCAATATTCATATTGGCGCTACATATGGCGATAAGCCAGGCACTGTTGACCGTTGGTTGCGTAACTATGATCGTTTGTCTGATAACGTTAAGGCTCGTTTAGTTATTGAGAATGATGACAAGGCATCTATGTATTCAGTTCGCGAATTGTACAATACATTGTATGCTGCTGCAGGTATTCCAGTTACATTTGACTATTGGCATCACACTTTCAATACCGGTGACTTATCCGAAGAAGAAGCATTCTTTATGGCGCGCGAAACATGGCAGCATCATGGTGTTACTCAATGCACTCATTACAGTGAGTCTCGTCGACGCGAGCAGCAACTTCTTATTGAGCGTATGTTTGATCATCATGGTATTTCTTTAGAAGATTTACCGAAGTGGCCTACCTTTCATAAGGCATACAAAGAGTTTACCAAGATCAAGGAGCAAGCCCATGCTGATTATATTACAACTACTCCGAATACATACGGCGTATTAGATCTAGATATCGAGGTTGAGGCTAAGGCTAAAGAATTGTCTTGGTGCAATTTAAATTTAGAGTATTGTCAAAATACAGCATTAATTTTAGAATAATATATTTATTATATATAATATTAATTAATTAAAATAAGGTTATAATATGTCATTTAAGTATAAAAATAAAATTACTGACGATATCGAAGATTGTAAAGACATTGTTCGAAATACTGGTAGAATGTTACGCGAAGGTAAAATTGATAAAGAATCTGCATTGGATAATTTAGCACGTGCCTTGAAGAAATTAGAATCTGCAAAATATTATTTAGACCGCGAATAAAAATCAAAAACATGAGACCAAAATCAACTCCGCCCCCAAAAGGGTTTAAAAAATTACAGTGCAAATATTGTGATAATGTATGTGAGCGTGTTGATGAGAAAGCAACAGCCGTTACATGTTGGAAATGCACTTCTAAATTAGTTCATGGACAACATTTGGAAGTACGAAAATAATTTCATAATATATTTTTATGTTAGAAGCAGAAAAAATTAAATCAAATTGGGAACAATACCGTCAAGCGGTAAATGATTATTTTCCAACCCGCAAAGATCAACTTAACCGAATGTATGATGATTTTGAAGACCGTATGGTAATGATGCCGGCATCTTCAATGGCTCACTTCCACAATGCGTTTGCAGGAGGATATGTAGACCACGTACTTCGTGTTATTGCATGTACTGAGAAACTTTATGAATCTTGGTCTGAGATGGGAGCAGATATGTCTGGCTATACCGTTGAAGAACTTCGTTTTGCAGCAATGCATCATGATTTAGGTAAAGTAGGATTTCCAGGTGATGGTAATGAAGTTTATCAAGTTGAAACATCTGATTGGCATCGCAAGAATCAAAATAAGATGTATAAGCACAATGAAAATATTCCATTTACAATGGTACCAGATCTTTCAATTTGGTTGCTTCAACAATATGATGTAAAGCTGTCTTGGACAGAATATCAAGCAATCAAGATTCATGATGGAATGTATGATGATGCAAATAAACCGTATTTTGTTGCTCGTTCAGCACAAGCTAAATTGAAAACAAATTTGCCAATTGTTTTACATCATGGCGATCATATGGCAGCACAAATTGAATTTGAGCGTTGGAGAAATAAAGATCAAGTTACTCCAAAACCATCTGTTGAAAAAAGCAAAATAACAAAAAGTAATGGGTTGAAAAACTTAGCAGAAAATAATCCAGATGTTGAAAAAACATTAACGGATATTTTTAGTGCATTTAATCAGGATTAATATGATAACAGGTTTATTAATAGTTATATTGTTATTGACTGCAATATATCTTTCTTTTAGAGTTTGGTATTTAGCAGGTGCTTTAGCAGAAGCTCAAGAATATATTGAAGATTTAGAATCTACAAATCAATACATGTATGAACGAATTGCTCAATCATATGATGCAATGAAACAAATTGATCGTTTAGGCGCGTTTGAATCGGAAGATGAAGCAGGAACAACATTTCAGCTTTTGAAACAAGTAATTGATGAATTAAATAGAGAATTTGATAATGGCGCGCAAGAAAAAGAGTAACGTTTATTTCACAAAAATTACAGATATTGCAATTTCTGCATATAATAAATCTGAAAATAATTTAGCACTGCGAGAAAAAATCTATCGTAGATTTATATATCCAGCTTTTATGAAGTTAGCTGAAAATATTATTAATAAAGTCAAACCAGATTATATTGATTCAACATTTCAAGATTTACAAACAGATTTAGTTACATATCTAACAGCTCGTTTAGATAAATTTAATGCTGCAGCAGGCAAGGCATATTCATATTATACTAGAACTTCTTTTAATTATCTAATTGCAGAAAATCAAAAAGGATATGCAAAAGTTAAAGCAGATGCTTTAGAAATTGATGTAGACGAACAACGCAATGTTATCACGGAAATGCACAATGAAGATATGCTAGAAACATTGGAATACTTCATGGATGCGTATATTGATTATTGCTATGATAATTTAAATTATATTTTTAGTAATCCTACCGATATCCATGTAGCAGATTCAATTCTTCATATTTTTGAAACTCGTCAACATATTGAAAATTTCAATAAAAAAGCACTTTATATCTTTATAAGAGAACGTACGGGTTTAGAAACAACTAATATTACCCGAGTGATTAAAGTTTTAAAACAAATTTATGAAGATAAATTCCGAGAGTATGAACAAACAGAATTCATAAAATTGCCGTTTTAATATTTATTATTAAAGGATTTACGGTATGGATAGAATGGATGAATTGTTCAAAGGAACAACCTTTGCAGATTTAATGTCTGATGTTTATCATAATTCAAAAAAGAAAGATAGGCAGATTAATCAGCTTATATCTCAGTTACAGCCCTTAATTAAAAATGCATCAGATGCAACAATCATTGTTCCGTTAATCAAAGAATATTTAGATGTTGCAGTAAAGAATGATGATCATCTTGTTAAGTTAACAGCAATCGTTCAACGATATATTTCAACAAAACAAACTATTTCAGGTGCAGATAGTTTATTAAGTGATGAAGAAAAACAACAACTTCTACGTGTTGCTGAACAAACTTTATCTGCAGAATTAACAGATGAATTAGATGCAATTACATATGAAAGCACTGCATTAACCGAAAAAATTGATAATGCTAAACGCAAGTTAGAAAAGGACGTTAATGGATAACATTGTATGGGATGTTGCAGAAGTTGTAGGATATGATAGAACTTATAAGTACATATCAACGCCTGTAGAAGATTCTAATATTTCAGAATTATTTGCCCTGCGTGTAAGATCTTGCGGACAACTATATAATCAAAAAATATATATTGCTAAACCAGGCAATTTAAGTATTAAAAAAATACCATTAGTTGGCGAGTTTGTTTTAATATACAAAACATTTAATCAACAAACTACTAATAACAAATGGCGTGAAAGTTGGTATTATTCTTCTACAGTTGACTTACAATCTTCAATCAATGAAAATATGATACCTGGTATATCAGGTCAACTTTCTGAAGAACAAATTTCTAATTTACAGCCTGGATATACATTTAAAAGAAAATCTATTTCTCCTATACAGCCGTATGAAGGAGACGTTTTAATTGAAGGTCGTACTGGTAATAGTATTAGATTTAGTAGCACAATAAGTACTAATTATCCTGCTTCATATTATTTCAAAAAACCAACTTGGTCTGGTAATGATGCATCAGCAGGTGATCCGATAATTATATTATCAAATCGAACAATAAATAAAGATAAACGAGAATTTGTTGTAGAAGATATTGAACAAGATACATCTTCATTATATTTAACTAGTACACAACAATTGGATACATTTAAATTATCTAACGAATTAACTGTAAATAATAATTTTGTCGGTTCTCAATTAATCGGCTCGGCTGATAGAGTTATATTACGAGCAAAAAATGATATTGCAGTACTAGATTCGAAAAAAGGTATTGTATTAAATACACCTGGTGATATAAAATTAGGAGATGATTCTGCAGATCAATCTATGGTGCACGGTGAAGTATTAACTAGAATTATAAATAAATTAGCACGTGCAATTTTAGCCGGCGGCACTGCATCCGGTGCTATGGTTACTAGTAATGCTGCTACGTTACTAACAGATATATCCGCGGATCTAGAAGAATTAACTAGTAAAAAATATAAAATAAAGAAAACATGATATGGCAGTAGCTCCACCATTTGATTTAGTTATTCAAAAAGTACCAACAGCAATTAATAAATTGCAAGGGGCTTTAAACAAATTGATTGATCGATTAAATGAAAAAGTAAGCGATGCAATATCTGATGCTAGTAAGTTATCGGATCGAATTGATTGTTCAGATCCTAGAGTTAAAAAAATAAAATCTACATTACAATCTATACAACAAATCATACAAAAAATACAAGAAGTTTTAAGAATATTACAGATTGTAGTGCCTGCATTAACTATTGCAGCTCAAATTGCAGCTACATTAATTAATATACAATTAGCAGCACCAGTTCCATCGCCACCTGCGCTAGTTCAAGCAATGGCTGTACAAAATGAATTAATTTCTACAATTGTAGGTGCATTAAAACAAGCATCTATTATAATTACTGTAGTTAATGGCGGAGTAATTTTAGCATCATCTGGCTTAGCACTAGTAATTAATAAATTGTCTTCAATATGTAATGATGAAGTATTTGAAGTTTCAGCAGTTACGAAATTAGCAATTGATCAGTTAAATACTGAATTTATTGATTATACTGCTTCAGAATTTTATAACATAAAAAATGTTTCGATTGACGATTTAGATAATCGAGAATCGCTTATACAACAGCTTAATTCAAAACAACTTAGTATCATTGATAATTTATTAGAACTACCTAGCAAAGTTATCAGAGTAACTGGTCCTGGAACCCCAGAATCGATTATTGGAAAACAAGGAGATTTTGCTATCAATGAAACTACCAAAACATTTTATGGCCCTAAAGTTTCAGATACTGATTGGGGTATGGGCATAAATTACTAATCTACATATTTATTAATAAAGTATTCATATGGATTCTAAAACACTTATAAAAGCACTTAAAACCGCCGTACGTGAGGTTATTAAAGAAGAATTAACAGAAATTCTTCGTGACGGGTTACAATCTACAATCGTAGAAATGAAAAAACCTACTGCTGCAGCTGTCAAGACACAAAGAACTAGTTCTCCAGCACCAGTAGTACAAAAGAAATCTAAAGTTCAATTTTCTGAAAATAAATGGGCATCTATTCTAAATGAAACAGATGCTTTAGTTGAACAAGGACCTTCTTCAATGAATAGTTTTGCAGATATGATGAATGAAGGAATGGATGAAATACAGATGACATCAGCAAATGCACAAGGATTTGGAATGATGCGTCAAAATATGAAAGAGGCAATGGGATTAGCTCCAGCTGCTCCTCGAGTAATGGAAGATCCAGAAACTGGTAAAACGTACGAAGTGGCGCCAGAAGTTGCACAAGCAATGACTCGAGATTATTCTGCATTAATGCAAGCAATGAATAAAAAGAAAGTTAATTAAAAATGCCATATGTAATTGTTGCACCGGTAAGTAATCAAACAACGAATCAAAATGGATTAGGTATTTCATTTGGTTCGGCTACTCCATTTTCAACAATTTATTCTCCAGAACAATTAGTGTTTAGTAAATTAAAAAATTTATTGTTAACGAGAATCGGCGAACGTCCATTGCAACCAACATTCGGAACTGATTTATTTAGAATATTATTTGAAGTAAATTCTCGTGAATTACAACAACAAGTTGAAGAATATATAAGCCCGGCAATTTCATATTGGGTACCAGAAATAACCGTAAAAAATATTAATACAAAAACAATTGAAGATGACCCAAACATGGCATATTCAATAGAAATTACTATAGAATATGCGTTTGCTAATGTTAATTTAAATACACTTACATTAACTGTAAATGATAATGGCGTAGTACAAGTACAACAAGGACAATAATATGGAAACAAAAAAAGATGTTTCTTATTTAGGTAAAGATTTTAGTCAAATTCGAAGAAATTTAATTGAATTTACTAAACAATACTTTCCTACAACTTATTCTGATTTCAGTGAAGCATCATCTGGCATGATTTTGTTAGAACTGTCTGCATATGTAGGCGATGTATTATCATATTATGCAGATAATAATTTAAAAGAATCATTATTAGAACAAGCATCTGAACGTGGTAATATATATGATATTGCTAACATGTTAGGATATCGTCCTAAAAATTCTATTCCTGCATATGTAAAATTAGATGTATTTCAATTGGTTCCATCAACTGGGTCTGGTAATAATGTAGCACCTGATTATACTTATGCGCTTTCAATTAAGCCAGGTATGCAAGTTGGTGCTAATAATGGTACAGCAGTATTTCGAACATTAGATTCTGTCGACTTTTCATTTTCATCGTCGTTTGATCCAATCGAAGTTTCAATTTATGAGAGTGATGATGTTACTAAACAACCTACATATTATTTATTGAAAAAACAAGTTCAAGCAGTATCTGGAGAAATTGTTACAAGAACATTTACATTTAATTCTCCGGTAGCATATGACAAAATTGTTTTGCCAGAAACTAATATTATTGATATAATTTCTGTAACTGAATCAGATGGTGATAATTGGTATGAAGTTCCATATTTAGCACAAGACACAATTTTTGAGGCAGTACCTAATTTAGCAGAAAACGACCCGGATCTTTTTCAATATCGATCATCTTCTCCTAGTTTATTAAAAATGAAAAAAACTGCTAAAAGATTTATTACTAGATTACGTAGTGATAATCTATTAGAATTACAATTTGGTGCTGGTATATCTGATAATAATGATGAAGAAATTATTCCAAATCCAACTAACGTAGGAAATGGTTTATCTGGATTACGTCGTAATATTGATATTGATATTGATCCATCGAACTTTTTATATACTAGAACATATGGGCAGGCGCCATCAAATACTACATTAACTGTAACTTATACTATAGGGAACGGAATTTCAGATAATGTTGTATCAAATGTTCTTACTAATATTCAACGAATAAATTATGATGACGATGTTAATTCAACAGGTGCAGTACCGGTATTTAACTTCGTAAAAAACACAATAGCAGTTACTAATCCAGAGCCAGCTTCGGGAGCAAAAAATGCTGACACATTGCAAGATATAAAAAATAATGCGTTGTCAAATTTTGCAACACAGAATCGTATGGTAACTAGAGATGATTATATTATACGTGCATATTCAATGCCATCTAAATTTGGTAGCGTTGCAAAAGCATATATTGTACCAGATGATCAAATCATACAAGAAGATTACGTACAAAATCGATTACCAAACCCTTTAGCTCTTAACATGTATGTTTTAGGTTTCAATGAAAACAAACAGTTAACTGCATTGAATAACGCAATTAAAGAAAATTTAAAAACATATTTGAGCCAATATAGAATTCTAACAGATGCAGTAAATATAAAAGATGCATTCATTATCAATATCGGCGTTCAATTTGAAATATCCGTATTATCGAATTATAATAGCAATGAAGTTTTATTAAATTGTATAAATGCATTGAAATCGTATTTTGATGTAGATCGTTGGCAGATTAATCAACCTGTAATCAAAACAGAGGTAATGAATATTATTTCAAATACAAAGGGTGTACAGAATTTAGTTAATGTTACATTTAATAATGTATATGATACTACGTTAGGATATTCCGGAAATGTTTATGATTTATCGTCAGCTACAAAAAATGGTGTTATATATCCTTCTTTAGATCCTAGTATATTTGAAGTAAAGTTTCCAAATCAAGATATTAAAGGCCGCGTAGTTAATTATTAAGGAATATAATGTTTAGAATATTTTATGCAGAAAAAGACACAACGTTGTATGAATCATACCCAACGTATAATACTGGATTAGATGAAGTATTAGAAATTGGAAAACGTTTAGGTACAGATGGCGAAACATTGTTAAAAGCTAGAAGTATCGTAAAATTTGATATGTCAGAAATTTCTGCATCATTAGCAACATATAGTAAAAATGTTACTGATTGTAAATTTGTATTGCAACTATTTACTACTGATGCTAAAAATTTGCCATCTGAATATTCAGTAGCAGTAAAAATGTTAGGACAAAATTGGATAAATGGCACAGGTTATTTATCTGAATTAACTACTGATGGCGCTACTTGGAATATTGCACAATCTGGTTCAAATTGGATATCGGGCAGCCAATATGTAGAAATTGGAACAAGTGATTTATATATATCCGGATCTGGTTTAGGTGGGAATTATTTATATCATTCCGGTTCTAGTACAGCACCCGAACTTCAAGTTTCAGAATCATTCTCTTATAGAACTAGTGATATCAATATCGATGTAACAGATCAAATACGAATATGGTTAAGTGGTAGCAATGGAAATGCTATTCCAAATTATGGATTCTTAGTACAATATTCTGATGCAGATGAAGCAAATAATAATGTATCCGGGTATGTTAGATTCTTTAGTAGAGATACTCATACTATATATGTTCCTAAGTTAACAATGTATTGGGATAATAGTGCGTTTACGCCAGGATCACTGACTGGGGTTAATCTAGAGTCATATACGATATATACCAACGTTAAACCGTCTTATAAAGAGTCTGAAATTTCTAAAATTAGAATTTACGGACGAGATAAATATCCTCAAAAATCGCCGACAAATTTATTCCCGATCGAAACAGTTAAATATTTACCAGCAAATACATATTATTCTGTTTTAGATGCTGCAACTGATGAAGTCATAATTCCGTACGATAATATTTATACTAAAGTAAGTTGTGATAGTACCAGCAATTACATTTACATTGATATGAACGGTTTTATGCCCGAACGCTATTATCGTTTACAACTTAAAATTGTAGATGGATTTACGGTACAATATATCGACGACCAAATTTATTTTAAAGTAGTTAGATAATGGATAGCGTTTCACTTCGACAAGATTCATTTTATGAAGAAAAAGGTATAACTGCATTGTCAAATGATAATGTAGTAGTGCCTCGAGATATTGCAGGTAATGTTTTAGTACAAACTACATCTTCATTGTTAATAATCGAAGCAATAACAACAAATGTATTAGCTGAATCAGTAATACCATTATTAGATACTCAGTTTAATTATTTTAAATTTCCTGCTCGTACTGCTACAGTTGACGAATCATTAGATTTAGATTTAGATCTGAATTTAGATTTAGAATTAGAATTAGAGGATACGGCGGCAGATATTGAATCAAATACTCCATCAACGCCGGTTCGATATAAACCTAGTGCAAATCAACAAGTAGTAAAAGCAACTGCAGATACATCGCAACCTATAGATTTATCAGTAGTAACAACCGGGCCTGCACAAATTAATAAAAATTCATTTACGATTGCACAAGATTTAATTGATTCGGGTAAATCGTTAAAGGTTACCGGTGTTATAACTACACAATATAATGATAATAGTAGCTCCGAAGTTGGATTTTTAATATCATATAAACAATCTGATGGAGATATTAATAAGTTTACGAATGCAGGAGAGCCAGGTAACAATGGAACTTTATATCCAGATGGTATTAATAATAATAAGAAAGTTTCCGACGAAGGCATTTATGAAACTATTATTGATTTTACCATTCCTGCAAAAAGTATTTTAGATATTGGCGAAGGCGGCGAAGTTTTTATATCTGGGTTTGCTGAAGATCAGAAAGAAAAGAAAAATCATACAATATTAGCAAATAGCACATTTGTTAAATTTGAGGCAGTATAAATCTTATGTTAACGCAATATAAAAATATCAATCAAGTTAATACAACTACAAATGCAGTAGCTGCACAGCGTTTAACTGATCAACAAATAAGTTTACTTTCATATCCTAGGTCACAAAGAAAATATTTACCTGTACATGATATAAAAGAAAATACCGATGATATAAGATTAGAATTACATGTTTATTCTGCAGACTCTTGGTTATCTGGTAATCATAAAATTCAACAATTATCTAAAATTCCGGAATATATTGATCCAATTACTAATCGTAAAATTGATCTATATAATCCAATTGCAATTGATATTCGCAAAGAATTTGATAATTTAAAATTAACAGCCGGCACATTAAAAATTGTAGTCAACTTCTTTAAGAATTTAATAGGAAGTTATGAACAACAATATTTGAGAATCGACGAAATATCTCCAGATCGAACTGAAATTCGTTTACGTGCTATTGATATTAGAAATTCTCAATTTTTAAATGAATTAACAGATTATGCTGAAAATGTAAATCAAACAGCAACTGTTGATATTCAACAAGAAACAGTTTCTAGTATTAGAAATCGTCAACCTATAATCAATGAAATTGAAATTCCTAAAAAATTCAAAACATATTTACTAAATTTTAGTAGGAATCAAACATTTCAATTTGTTAATAGCGTAGTTGTTGGTGAGTATGTTTATGTAAAACTAAATCAACCATTACCTAATGAATTTCAAAAAGATTTTAAATGTTGGATAGTTGAAGAATTAAAACTTCCTTATGTTGATAATGTAACATTGCAAACAGAATCAGCAGCACGTACATTTAATAAATTAGCAAACCCAAATTGGCAAGCAGTATCAGTATTAAATACATCAACTGATACCGGGTTAAAAACTTGGAATGAATTATTGGGTTCGTCGACACAAACATCGCAACAAATAATTGATTCATATTTTTCTGGTTCATTATCTGGAATGAAATTGAATATTGATTATTCAGATTTCAATAATTTTATTTTTTATAGTTCAGCAACAGAACGTTTAGAAAATTTTAGATATAAATTACAATTACTAGAAACATATACATCTCAAAGTGCAGTAGTATCTCAAATTTCTGGTAGTGTTGCTATCGTTAATCAACAAGAATATGCGACGTTAAAAAATAATTTAATAGGAGGATTTGATAATTTCGAACGTTGGTTATATTATGAATCATCTTCAAAATTAACAACATATGATTTGCCGAGAGAATATTCTACCGTAGCATCAATTACTGGTAGTTATATAACTCCTGCTCCTAAATCTAATTCTTCAATACCATATACATTATATTCTGTGACTAGTTCACAGTTTCAAAATTGGTACAATTCTATATATGTAAGTGCATCATTATATGATCAGTCAAATTACAATGCATTATATTATGCCGTACCAGAATATCTTCGTTTAGACGAAGCCAATGAAAATTTAAACACGTTTATAAACATGTTAGGACATCATTATGATATATTCTATACATATATCAATCATATGTCTAAAATACATAAGCGTGAAGAAAATCCTAAACTTGGTATGCCAAATGAATTATTATATTCAGTTGCAAAACAATTTGGATGGACATTAACAAATGGTTCTCAAAATCAAGATTTATGGCAATATGTTTTAGGTACAGATTCAACCGGTACTCCTTTAACTGGATCTAATACTGTCGGTGATCCATCGGTACCTGGCCAGGATATGACATATGCAATTTGGAGACGAATTGTAAACAATTTACCTTTATTATTAAAAAGTAAAGGAACAAAACGAAGTATACAAGCATTATTATCATGTTATGGTATTCCACAATCTTTTATAAGTATTAATGAATATGGCGGGCCTAGATTAGATCGAGCTCCGGTATATGAAAAATTAAATTTTGATTATGCTTTAGATTTAAGTGGTAGTGCTGCCGGCACGGTAGTTGTAAATTATACAAAGCCAATACAGTCCGTGGAATTGCGATTTAGAACAGCAGATGTTTTAAAATATCCAACAATTCCATCTACTATGAATTTATATAACATTGGTTCAAATTCTGTTACTATAGATTTTAGTAGTGGCACTATGGGTGTTATACAAATTAATGGTACCGGATCTGCTGAGTTTGAATTATTTAATGGAGATTGGATTAATACCATACTTCGTGTTAATGGAACTAATTTAGATTTAATTGCAAAGAAATCTAAATATGGAAAAATAGTTACTACAGTATCTGCATCAGCAACAGCTTCATTTGCTACTACTGGTAATTTAACAATTGGCGGCACATCGACAGGCGCTAGTAGATTAGTAGGACAAGTTCAAGAATTAAGATTATGGACTTCTAGTTTACAAAATTCTCCATTTGAAAATCACACTAAAGCACCAGGTGCATATGATGGCAACGTTGATGCATACACGGAATTAGTATTTAGATTGCCATTAAATCAAAAAATAAATCATTCAGCTACTAGTAGTTTATATGGCATACAACCAACATCATCTAGCATTTCTGCATCATTTACATCATGGACAAATAATACACCATATGATTCAATTGAAGAAACATATTATTATGATGCAGTATCTTTAGGTGCCGGAACATATGATGACAATAAAATACGTTTAGAATCAAATGAATTAATAGGAACATTAGATGTTAAAACTAGAGCTGAACGTAGTCAATTTGATAAAGCTCCATTAGATAGTAAAAAATTAGGAGTATATTTTTCTCCACAAACGATGATAGATGAAGATATCATTGCGCAGTTTGGTTTTACTTCATTAGATGAATATATCGGTGACCCGGGCGTAACTAATGCAAAATCATACCCGCAACTAATTCATGCAGCTCAATCGTATTGGAAAAAATATGAAAATCGAAATGATATCAATGCATATATTAATATGTTTACGTTATTTGATTTATCATTTTTTAAACAATTAGAACAATTATTACCTGCACGAGTAAATAAATTAACTGGTCTATTAATTCAACCTAATTTATTAGAACGCAGTAAAGATACAATATTACCTAAAGTACAAAATTTCTTACCATCATATACAGCTATTTTAGATTCAATATCTCCAACAGCTGTTGGTTTATATCCATATTATGCTGGTTCAGTAACTGGTCGAATTATTAGTTTCTCAGCAATAGATGATGATCAATGGCAAGGCTATTTAACAGCATCTAATTCTGAAAAATATGATAGTGTGCCATATTCATATGAATATTTACTAAGATCTGGAAGTACATGGATTACGGGATCATCTCCATATTGGTTAAGTGATGCAGTACAGCCTATATATTTAGAATCAGTTTATTCTGTAACGAAATTTAAATCAGGATCTGCTGTATTTAATACAGGAAGTGGCGGCTCTGGTATAACAAGTACATATGGTGCCGGCACTTATGGAACTAGTACATATTATATAGATCCGACAGGTTCGGGATGGTCTGGAGAATTAGCAAGAGTACAAGATTATTTGCCTAAAGGTATTGAAAATCAAAGATATTTAGGTTGTAAACTTACATCTCCAGGATTTAATGTTAATTCAACTCAGACTATTGATGGCAAACCGGTTGTAGAATTTAGATCTGCAAATCCAAATCAATTGATATATCAAAACTTAGATAATACTAATGGTAGTTTTGTTTTGGTATAATTTTTATAACACTGATATTTATTAAAAAGTAAAAGGAAACATATGGGTTATCTAGATAATTCGAGCGTAACGGTCGACGCAATACTAACTTTAAAAGGCCGAGAATTATTAGCTCAAGGGGGTAATGCATTTAACATTACGCAATTTGCTGTAGGAGATGACGAAATTGATTATTCGTTATGGAATCCAGATCATCCTCTAGGTACAGAATATTATGGCACTATTATTGAAAATATGCCAATAACTGAAGCTATTCCGGATGAGACTCAAGCTCTTCGTTATAAATTAGTAACATTACCTAAACAAACAACAAATATTCCAGTTGTAAACGTAGGTAATACTAGCATTATTTTAAATGCGCCAGGCGATAGTTCAGTTATTGCTCCTAATACTAGTAACTTCCAAGGAGGAAATAGCAATTTAGGATATACTGCAATTCTTTCAGATTCAACAGTTGCAGATATACAAGTAACTAGAGCTTTACAAAATTCAGTACTTCCTACTACGCCTCGTTTTATTGGAGATAATCAAGATGCACAAAGTGTTGCGGTAGCTGGGTTTGAATTCCGCATTGTTGCTAAAACACAAATGCTTGAAGATAAAACTGCAACTATTTCAATTATTGGTAATGAAACAGGTGGAAGTGTTACTATTAATTTAACAGTTAAAAAAGTAACTACTGCTACTGCTAATAATGCATAATGCATAAAAAAGGTAAAACATGGAAATGAAAAATTTCATTGAAACATTAAAACAACAACCACGCCAAGGCGGAGTTCCTGCTAATTTACTTGCTGCAGTGGGTCGTCAAAATCAAGCAACAAGAACACCGGTAACTCCAACCCCAGCTCCAGCAGCCGCTGGTACTGCAGGTGCTGCCGCAGTAACTCAACAAGTACAACAATTAGCTCAGCAATTAGCAAACCAAATGGTTGCTGAGATGCAGCAGTCGCAAATATTAGCAAGAAATGGACGTGTATTTACGAAATTTGATGTTGTTAATGATATTGTTAGTAAACAAATTGAAGTTGTGACAGCAGGCGTTTGGAGCGATGGAATTTCTAGTTTAACTACTTTCTTTACATCTTCAACTCAAACAAATACGCAGCGTTCATACTATGTTGATGTGTCACAAAAAGATCCTGCAGCAACTGGGTCTGCAGTTCAATTTTCTTTAGCATTTGGTCATGCTTTAGGTAGTGGTTCAGATTCACAAGGACAATTGGAAGATGCTGCAAGTAAAGCAATTTATTCTCAATATCGTCAACTTTTATTGAATCCGAGTGATACTCGTTTTACAACAGCTGGATCTGGTAGTACTGACTATGTATATATTATCAACTTTAAACGAGACAGAATTAAAGAACGTTTAGATGCTGGAAATTGGGAATTACCATTAGTTAGAATTTCATCTCGTGCAACAAACGCAACAGGTTCTGTAGTTACCGGTAGTGGTGTTATTAAATTAATTGATGATTCATCAGTTGCATCAGCAAGATTAGGAGATTCAGGAAAAATTTATAATATCGTTTCTGGTTCAATTAATTCCGGAGTACATAATTCTACGAATCCAACGTATTACGGATTAGCATATCCAGATCATGGAGTGTTAGTATTAGATGGCAAAATGTTAGATCAACAATTAGGATTTGCAACAAATACTAGTTCTAGTTCAGAAGGTAATAATCATTTTGTATTATTCCATTCAATTTCTGGATCTAGTTTCTTTACAGATCCTGAAACAAGTGATCCATATGGGTTCCAAGCACGTAATTCTGAAAAAGTAACTAGCACTCATTATTTTGTAAGAATTAAAAATGCAGAATATAACTTCTCAAATAATCCTTCATATGTAACTGGTTCAGTTGGTCAAATTTCACAAACAACTTTTGTAGGCGATCCTAAAACATATATTACGACAGTAGGTTTATATAATGATAGTCAGGAATTATTAGCAGTTGCTAAACTTTCTAAACCATTATTGAAATCATTCCAAAGAGAAGCTCTTATACGAGTTAAATTAGATTTTTAATTTAACATAGATTTAAGCCCCGTTATATTTATATAAAATGTATCGGGGCTTTTAACTATATGGCACAATCAAAATTACAAAATACAGATAATCCATATCAAGGATC